>ERZ773258.4-NODE-4-length-288482-cov-21.063950_pt1 | contig 288482 bp, 373 predicted proteins | sample MGYA00511962_ERZ773258 | MGnify/ENA primary metagenome ERZ773258 (study PRJEB29015, sample SAMEA2737755) | human gut metagenome | biome: human gut; feature: human-associated habitat; material: faeces | place: China | collected 2012 ... | reverse complement strand
AATCATGTAGGATAGTTTGAAATTCATCTATAATAGTATAGAATGATTGGAATATACCAAGACTTTCTAGGATATCTTTTACAATTCTATAAGAATCATATGTTACTAGAATTTTATAGGGTTTTCCATAAGACTTTCTAAAGTTAATATAATCTTTAATTTCATTCATTAAACGATTATATACAGTATTTTTCCCATTAACCATCTCATCTAATTTTTCCATGAATACTTGAGATCGAGTTTTGTCTATTTTGGATAGATCTTTATCTACCTCCGTTTCTTTTTCAAGCTCATTTACAACTAGATAAACCTCAAATTCATGTTGATCTTTTTTATTTTTTAAGAGCATTTTTCTGGGACTACATAGGATAACATTTTCAGGACCATTAATACAATATTCTGTAAATCCGCATCCAGGTAGTTGTTTATTTATAATACATTTTACAGGTAGTTTATAAAATCTAAAGTCTGTTCCTAATTCTAATATAAATCTTATCCCTCTAGGAACAATGTAATCATTTAATTTTTTTATCATACTATTTAATATTTTAATTGTTATTTTTAATACAGAATCCAGTTTAACAATCTCTATGTCTTTTAAAATCGAAGACATAGGAGGATTCCCTTTTCAATCATAAGGAATTGAAAGGATATTATACGCAAAATCGTCATTTAAAATGGGGTAAAAATAGGAATACATAAAGAAGAATGATATCTGAAAAAAAAATTCCACTTTTTTATTTTAAATAAGATCCGCCTCTTGAAGGCGGAAATCTAAATAAAATCTATATACTTAAATAATCGGAAAAAAACTATTATCATTCCCATATATCTTATTCAAAGTTTCTTCCTTAGATCCCCTCAGCGGTAGCGATCGGAGGGGATAGATAACGGGAAGCTCCTTTGTCTTCGAACTTTAAGGACAATTTTGCTCTCTATAGTCCTTTAGATTCTAATATATGAAAGAAAAACCCCAGGCACATTTTGCCCAGGGTGTATTTGATTAATTAATAACCAAATTGAAAATAGCTATCAAAGCCTTCAGTAATATTTTTACTAAGACTGAAGCTACTAGGGATATCACTATGATACTCCCAGCTATCCATACTACAGCGAATAGTACTACATTAAAAATCTCAATGTTCATAATAAATATTTAATTGAGTTTTAGTTAAAAATATTAGAGAATAGAACTATTATATCCAATTTCTTTCAATACTTTAGGATTCTATAGTTTAACTTCTATTCTCTCATATATAAGGCTTTTAGCATTTTTGAGACGGTTAGGAGAAAAGGGTGGTATAGGTATATGTGCTATCCTTTTCTTTTTTCTTTAAGGACAAAACAAAAGAGGGATTTAATTTCCCTCTTCTTTCAGTGCATCATTGATAGATTTTTTAATTAGTTTTTCAAGTTTATCGTTATCAGTTATTCTCTTTCTTACTTTTCGCACTATACACTCATTTATTTTTATGTTATATTTGAATCCTAATCGGTTTCTTTCATAAATTGCATAACTTACTACCTTATCTGTAACACATTCTATAAGTTTACCTGAATCTACTGTTTTATTGAGATCATAATAGAATAAACTACGATATTCTTCGAAGTTTCCAATACCATGATACTGTTCACTTATTGCAGTAATTCTTAACATATCAGACTCTTTCTTTACTATTATTGTGTATCCTAGAGTAGTATTTTCGCTGTATAATTTTTCCGGGTATTTAATATTTATCCCTAATTCATTTAATCTTTGGATAAAATTTACGGATCCATAATAAGTGTTGTAATAATCACTAAGTCCATAACAGATACCTTCTATACTATAGTTGCTTTGATCTTCAAGCCTTTTATCTAATTCCTCCAGTGTCATTGTTTCTCCTGGAGTAAATTCCATTATAATTTCTTGTATTCCTAAATCTATTTTTCCAAATCTATCAAAATAAACTGTTTCTGTTCCACATATATTGCTATCCTCATCATACTTCATAGCAATAATATATCCCCCTATTTCCATAAGTAGCGGGACATGTTTTTCTGAGTTGTATCTAGCTAGTACAACTTTAGGTTTTTCGAAATTTACTACGTTTTGTAAAATCTGTTTCATATTCTTTTTCCTTTCTTTTAAGTTTATTTTATTCATATATAAGGCTTTTAAGAATTACTACCAGGGAGAAAGAAAAAGGGGAGATTTTACACTCCCTCTTTATTTTTTAATTTTTCATTGATAAGTTTCATTAACTCTTCATCACGTTCATCCCCTAGTAAATCCACACTAGTACATGTTATATCGTAGTCATGTAAAAATCCAAATATCTCTTTACGCATATTTATTTCAGATTTTAGTTTTTCAACGAGATCTCTGCAAAAATAATCATATCGTCTGCTATAGTCTTCCTTCTCTGAGTAAGGATAGAAAGAATTGTTATCTAAGAATTCAACTTCACTTACTAAATGATCAAAATCCTTAGTTTCTATACTAGCAAGGCAATAATCTTTATCCTCTCTGTAAGTAACTACATTTAGATCATATTTCAGTACAGTATTTTTGCAGTATAAGTCCTCTGAAAACTCAAAATTTATATCAAACTCTGTCTTCAATAACTCACAAACCTTTGGAGAATTAATTCGATATCCTCTTAGGTAATTAAGTTCTTTTACGTCATCCTCTGCTACTTGGCGTAATCTTTCAAGAATATCTACTACTTGATCTACTGTTAATGTTCTAGGGATATATTCTATAACTTTTTCAACCCCTGGATTTACAGTTTCAGACTTGTCAATGAAAAATGTTCGTGATTTTATAAAGGCGCCATGTTCATTATATACCATCTCTACGATATATCCATTAAGTTCCACAAAATCATAGCAACCTTTACTGTCTTTTCTTAATACTAATGCAACTTTAGGTTCATTAAAGTTGTACATGTTTTGTAAAATTGTCTTTTCCATAATTCATTTTTTTTAAGTTTTTATTACACATATAAGGCTTTGAGAGGGGAGAGAAAAAAGGATATAAGTTTTTTATTATACCTATATCCTTTTACAACGTTAACTAAAATCTTCAGAGATGGTGAATCTTAAACCGTCGCTATAAAATTCTCCATATTTATTTGGCTTATATTTTTTTAGTTCTGGAGGGGTTATCTGAGAATAATCAAAATATGAACAGATTTCGCTTGGGTGTTCATTATAGTAGCTCTCTAAGTCATATCCTTTATCCAAGATTCCTTTTAATTCACTCTCCCAAAATTCATCGGCCGTATATTTACCACCATATTCATCTTTTATTATGACATTATTTTTCGCGAAGAACTTATTTATGCCTTCACGAGTAAGTTCATAATATTTTCCGAGATTGGCGTTAAATAAAAACTTCCACCCGCCCGATCTTTTTCCTAGGTGTATCGTTTTTGTTATCTCCTCTAAAAAATCAGCTGCTTCTTTGAATTTGTTTTCGTCAATTAATTTTTTCGCTTTTTCTTTATCCCTTTTCTTTACTGGGATTACTGCATAAAAATTCGTTCCCATAATGTATATCTTTTTCGTTAATAAATACATATATAAGAAAGTCAAGGGAGAAAAAAGAAGTAGAAGAACTTTTTATCGTCCTTCTACTTTTCTTAGGTTTTATTAGCTAATGATTCTTTTTGCCTTTCATTCAACAATCCAATGTTATTTTTATTGAACTGTAGGATTGCCCATCTAGAGATTTTTTGAGATTCATAATCCCCATTCTCTAGTGTTTCTTCTAAAAACTCTAGATTCGTCATTGAACTAGGTTTTTGTCTTAGCAGGAAGAAGAGATTATCTACTTTTTTATCCCATTCTTCCAAGCTTTGTTTTTCTCTGAACTTTTCTTTATATTGTTCAGTCTTTTCTGCGAGACTCTGGAACATATCAAATATTTCCGGAGATTTCTCAAGTACCAAACCCACAAATTTTCCAATGTTTTCTAAGGTTCGGTTTGCTCTTTTTTCTGCCAACTCATCCAATTTTTCTTGAGCGGCTATTGATGACGTTACTGTACTTGTCACGTCAATCTTCATTTTCACTTCTCCTACCTTTGGAATAGGGAAGGTTGTTTCAAAATTTGATGTAGCATGTCCTGTAATTTCTGGCTTAATCAAATCAGCCGTTATCTTGCTGTTTACTACATTCAATTCATTCATTTTGTTAATCTTTTTCATAAGTTTTTCTTTTTAAAAATTAAACTCCTTTAAGCTTTTATCATTGCTTAAGGAGTATTGTTTTACATTATTTTTTCTCATATATAAGGCTTTCAGTATTTTTGAGATGGAAAATATTTTTAATACAGAATCCAGTTGGAAAAAAAATAAAATAATTAACTATTATAAATCTAGAGAACTTGATCAGGATTCTAACCTGAGATTCTAAGATAAACAATTATCTTAGTGTTTTGACCCGCTAAACTATCTTGTCTATAGATTCAGTTAATTATTTTAATTTTAATTTTGTTGTTGTGTCGTTTAAAGTTGTTTAATTTTGCACCTCATAAACGTAGAAGTTCTGAAGAGATTAGTGAGATTTAAACCTTACATGATTTTTCAGTTCTTCACAAGCTCAAGCTATACATTACGCATTTCTTGAGACGCCTATGATGTCTTTTTTTTTGTTATTGTGTCTTTTAATACATTTATAAGATTTTCCCGGTTTCTCAGACGGTCGAATTTTTTATTAAACAGAAAAAAAAATAACCGAAGGGAAAAGAGTTTTATATATTCAATTCATCTCTCTTGGCGCCCCTTCGGTTGTCATTTAATTTTTGAGTAGGTTTATTTATACCATACTCTTTTTATTTTATAAGAAAAGAATAACAGTTATTTATTTTATTGGCAATAGTTATATATTATTGATTGATATTCTTTTCATATATAAGGCTAACAGGTTTTTTTGGGCGGTTAATTTCCTTAATATTGTAATTATTTAAAATTAGAAAAATGACACAGGAAGAAGTTTGTAATTATTTTGAAAAGAATTATCCAGAAATGGACTTGTATGAAACTGAAAAAGGAAGTTTCTTTGGAGGATATGATGGAATGGATCAACTAGAAATTTTTGGAACTAACCTAGTAGTGTTTTGTGTAGAAAAAGTTAAAGGAAAATATGTACCTAAACAAAAATATTTTTCTTTCGTAAACAGTACAGAGGAAGAACTAAAAGAATTTCTAGAAAAATATCTTTAAGAAATAAAAAGAGAGGTTTAACTTGACTTTTAATTAGTCAAGACCTCTCTTTATTTTTTTTATTCTGTATATTTTATTATATGTATCTCAGGAGTATAATTTCCTCTAGTTTGTTGAGATACATTCATAAATTTTATTCCAGATACTTCACCTCTTTCTGGGTAATGTATGTGACCAAACACGTGATACCTTGGATTGATCTCTAAGACTCTTTGTGATAATGCTAGATTTCCAGGTTCATCTTTTCCATACCACCTCTGAGATTGTTTTATACATTCAAGTTGATATATTCTAGGGGCTTCATGAGTTACTAAAATATCTATCCCTCCAGGAATTTCTAAGATATCAGTATTTCCAGGTTTATGTGGAAAAGCATGTAACCATAGAGAAGTTCTAGGATTTCCATATATCTTTATAGATTCTCCGGTTATTCCAGAAATATATTCATACTCTTCATCAACTAGAACTTTAGTAGAGTATCCAAATACCTTTCTAAGTGTGAAAAAATCATCATAATGTCTTTCGATCCAGTAGTCATGATTTCCAGGAACTATTATAATTTCTTGAAGATCCGGAAATATTTTCTTATTCATGAATATATTCTGGTAATTATATTCAAGCCACTCTTCTTGATACATAACTTCATCTGTGGGACATAAATCTCCAGCAATAATTAGAAGTTCGATTTCTGGATAACATTTTGTCTGTAAATCATAAACATAACCGTGAATATCTGATAAACAACCTATTTTTATCATTCTTTCTTTTCCTCCAACATAAACTTCATAATTTCTATAACATCGTCTCCTGTAGTTATATTAAGTTCATTTTTCAAGCGTTTATATGCATCATATCCCATAGTATCGTCATCTTTATAATTAAATTCAACAGGTCTGATCTCTCCTGTTACATATAATATTACTTTACAGGGTCTTCCAGGATTAAAAAATGACTTCTTTGGTTCTGAACGTTGAAATACTACTCCATATATAGCAGATTTTCTAAGTAATGATTCTCGAATTCTCATACCACCTCTTCTTTTATAAATTCTACTTTATGAGTACCTCCTTGTTGTGAAGGTAATATTAAGAGTCCACCATTCCTTAAGGCTTTTCCAAGAGGTGATCTAGAAGTAAACCATTCTCCCAGGGGTTTAAGTTTTCCCTTGAGTGTTCTAATCTCCTTTTCGAGTTCTTGATACTTTTTATTTTTCTTGTTATACTCAGATTGTTTTGACTCTAGTTCTTGAATCTCTTTTAGAATTGGTTTAACTTTTTCTTCATAATCTTCTTGTGAGATTAAGTTTTTAGTCTGATTCATTCCTTCTTTTACATACATTACTTTGAATGTTTCTTTAATTAAATCTTTCATAATATTTCTTTTAATAAATCTTTACCAAATATTAATTTAACTTTAGATACTACACTATATAATTTCGCTTCAGATACTACTGTATTGTTCGGTTCTTTATAATATATAATATTATTTTCGAAGTCAAGTTTATATACTTTCCTTAAGTAAAATTTTCCAGAGATACTGATAACAACTTGATCATTTGGTTCTAAAGAATCAATATCTAGGACTAATTCTGTTGCTATTATCATATTCTTGTAAAATTCTTCTTGACCTTTCTTATCTCCGGTAGGGTGGAAAAATAAATAATCTCTTTTGTCGTTCTTATATTTGATTAATTCTTGATAATATTTTTCTTGGCGAGTAACACATTCTGAAAGTTTATATACTTTCATAGATTGTAAGATGATATCAACTTCAGAAACTTCATCTATCCAAACATCACGAACAAAAATTAGATCTCTTCTTCGTTTTACTAACCATACATAAAATAATATATACCATATTATTACTGTAATTCCAATAAAACCTAAAAATAGTAATTTGTCATTTTCTATCATAATTTTTTATATTTTTATTATACATTAATAAGGAAAATAGAGTCAAAAATTACTCCATTTCAAAATCCTTAAAGGCCTTATATATGAAGATAAATAGATATCTTACTAGAGAGAATTAATTGATATATAATAATGTCAGTTAGTTCTCTTTTTTTACTTTGAAGAGACAATAACAATAAAAATATAATGGAAAGAGAATTTAGATGTAGTCATTGTCAAAAAGAGCTTCAGATTCAAGGTAGTCTGAGGAAACGAGCTGATTGGTATATGATAAAATCAGAACTTTGGGATTTAGTTATAGAGAATAATAAAATTCCAAAAGATAAATGGGGACATACCTATTTATGTGTAGATTGTCTTGAACAGTTATTAGGTCGAAAATTATGTTTAGATGACTTATGGGTTAAAGATGGTAGAGAAATTCCAGCTAATTATTGGTTAATCAGGGAAGTTATGGAGACGGATCCTGAACTGGCTAAAACAAGAATAGATAACTTGAAGAAAGAGTTGGAGTATTTATTATTATCTCCATTTAAACCCAAAAAAGCAATTAAAGAAACAAGAGATCTGATTCAAGATTTAGAACAACTACCTCCTTTGTAACAGAAGAGGAGGTTTAGAGACAATTAAATTAACAAAAGTGCAACGTCCGAAGCAATTAGAGGACAGAAAACAATTAAGAAAATGAAAAACTTAAAAGAAATTTGGTCAGGAATTCGTTTAGATGCAGAATTGATCAAACAAAATTACAATGCAGAACTCTTAGGTATAGGAGTTCACGGAATGACTAGATTAGCAGTAAAACTTGAAGATGCTGATCTTGAATTCATACAAGGCTCGCTTAAAGAGCTTTATGTATCAGAGAACGATAAAGATTATACAGTTAGATCTTTCGTTCGAATTACAGAAAAGAATGAAGAGGGAAATTACGAAACTTATTATATGGTGAAAATTGAACACCTTAGAGATAGTGACAAATTTCGGTTTACATTACAGACAGGAGGTCCAGATCCAAAGAGAAAGAAAAGACTTGGAGTGGATATGTTTGAATGTACATCAACCGAAATGAAGAATATAAGATCCTGGAAAAGTGTTTTATCAGGGTTTTCTTGTTTAGTATAATTCTTTTTCCATTCTTGGCCGGGGATATAAAGTCTCCGGCTTTTTTAAACCAATCAAAAGAGATTTATTAACAATTTAAAAGAAAGGAATAAAATTATGATTACAATGAACATGAACAGTGATGAGATCTTTAAAGAATTGAAAAGAGATTATCAGACTATACTAGATGTAGTTAATAGAGAAATAGATAAAAATAAACATAAAATATTAAAGATTTATCAACAAACGAAGTCTCCAGTTCCGTTTAAGGAGACGAAGATTATTAATGTATCAAGAAATCAATATCGAGCAATTATTGAAGCATGGCCTAATAAAAGAGAATTTTCAAAAGGGACTACCATTTATACTATCGTAAATAATGGAATAACTGGAAAAAAGAATGCTATATTATTCCCATCACTTGATGTTAATTTGAGGAATATTGTAATATTCGAAGCACATTTTATGAGAAGGTATCGCGAAAGATATCTAAAAATAGATAATATTGACTTTGAAAAGATTGTAGATATTTATCTAAGATCTAATTCTGCAATGATTACAACAATAATTCCTGAAGTTCAAAAAGAGGGAGAATGGAATTTAGAAGGAAAATTGAATGATGGAGTTGCCTTAGGAATTTTTCAGAAAGATACAAAATTTTTCCGTTTTATTACATATGTTAGTAATGAAATGTTAAGAGAAAATCAGATACATTTAACTGATGATTCTCCAACAGGACAAATACTTCAAATGTATCAAAAATTAAAACAGGAGGATAGATTTGCTTGGAGTAATGCTGTTTTATCAGCAGGAGGTCTTGAAGGAGTAAATGAATATTTTTAATGGAGGGGATTAATCCCCTTCTTTTTTCTTAAAATATTATATATGAAATAAAAATATAATTTATTTTTTGTGATAAGTAAATTTTTTTTATTTTCCGTATATAATTTCCTTAAAGCCTTATATATGTAATAAACTTAAAAAAGAAATTATGGAAGAATATGAAGAATCGTTTAACTTCGGAGAAACAATTGTAGAAGTAGCAAAAGAGAAGCAAAGGACTATGAGTGATGAAGAATATCAAGAGTGGCTTTGTCAGTTAAGTGATGAATTTGCTTTTTTAGATTGAATTTGGAATAGGTTTAGTGATGATGAAACTACTAAACCTTTAATTTTCTTATATATGTAGTAATAAAAATAAAATTATAAATGTTAACATTAGAAGAAATTTATAATAAGTATTTAACAACGGATCGTATAGAAAACGATCCAATAAAAGAAGAATTACTTAATAATTTTGCTCCAAAAAGTGAGGAATTTCTTTCAGCAGAATATATAAATACTGTAATTAATAATCCTTTAATTAATAAACAAGAACTTAAGAAATTATATAAACCGGGAATACCAATTATTCCCATTGATAGGTTTGATTTTTCTATTGTGGATTATCCACCTGTTTTTCTTACACGAGAATTAGAAATTACTGAAGATTTAGGGAAATTAATATTTTCTGAAGTTATCGAAAATAATCCAGATACTTATACTTATAAACAGAAAATTGGTGAGTATGAGTGGGAGTATACGATAGATCGCTCTGTACCTTATTATAAAGTTATCTATAATTGTGAAGTTCGTAATAAATATAAAGAATATTATGATGATTATATGAGAACTCAGAAGATATACATATATTATCTTCCTTCTTTTAATATTTTTAATAATAAGCCAATTGTTAGGGAAGTATATAAGGATCACTATAATAGAGAATTTAAAGATTCTAAAGGAAAACGTATAATACTAAATTGTAGTAATTGTGTAGCGTTTTCAGAGAAGATGCTAGAAGAACAATTTAATGTTTTTAAACGTATTGGAATTAGAAATATGTCAAATAGAATTACAAAAATGGAAAATAATATAAAGTCCATAGAAAAAAGAATAGAGGAGCTTAATAAGAGTAAAGATGAGCTTTTAGAGAAGTTTTTCTACGAAGAGGAGAGGTTGAATGAATTATTTAAATTATAATAAAAGAATATGGAAAAGTACTTAGAATTATCAGATGTTATGTTAGTTCCTGATAATCTTAATTTAGGATGGACTAACTCTGGAAAACTTGATTATTTTGTTTTAGATGATCAGGAAGTTACGGGGGTGCCAAAAAGTTTACCCATCTTTACAAGTCCGATGGAAGCTATTGTTGGAGTTGATAATTGGAAAGTATGGCAAGATTCTGGAATTAAGCCTATCCTCCCTAGAACTGTTGAACTTGGAACTAGACTTGAAGCGTGTGGATTTATCTTCTGTGCGTTTAGTCTTCAGGAGGTAAGAGAAAATTTTATAAATATAGATCAAAGAGGTTCAACTCAACAATTTCATATCTGCATCGACTCTGGAAATGGTCATGATGTAGCTCTTATGGAAATTGGACAGAGATTAAAACAGCTCTACGGAAAACAGGTTATCTTGATGGGTGGAAATATAGCTAACCCTAAGACTTACGAAGTGTATAGTGGCGCCGGATTTGATTATGTACGTGTCGGAATATCATCTGGATCTTTAGTTGATCAAGATAAGTATGGGTTTCATTATCCTATGGCATCTATTCTCGGCGCAATTAATTCACTTCGAAAATCAGGAAAAGGTAGACTTCGGGATGTTAAAGTTATTGCAGATGGTGGTATTACTTGTCACTCGGATATCCTAAAAGCTATTGCCCTTGGTGCTGATTATGTAATGATTGGTCGTGAGTTTGCTAAGATCTTGGAAGCATCTGGAACAATTTATAAAAGAACAGTAAAGTCAGATCAGGATATTATCGAAGAAGTTCAGGAGTTAGGAGGTTTAGTTAATATGTCTCCTATCGAATTATCTGAGTTAGATTTAGTTAGACAATACTTCGGAAATACTACCCCTGAGATGCAAGCACTTCGAGCAGGTTATTCAGATGTAAATTCTTGGAGATCGTCAGGAGAAAAGCCCAGAGTAAAAGTATCAGATTCGGAATGGACTTGGGTAGAGATTGGAACTACTTTAAAGGATTGGATACAGGGTCTAAAGGAGTGTATTAATTATGGATTTATGATGTCAAACGCTAAGTCTTGGAAGGAATTTAGAGATAATACTTTAGTTATTAGAGTAAGATGAGTTCAGGTGAAGAGAAAATAGATAAAGATGTATGGGGAGAATATTTGAAATTAGGTTCTCCAGTTCCGATAGTAGCTATTCGAATTCTTGAAAAATATTCGTTAGTAAGTTATAATTGGGATGATTGGAATGATTTTTATACTGATCTTAAAGAACAAATTATTTGGATGAATAATAAATACTTTCAAGATAATCTCCTTAATCCTCCTAAGATAATTTACAAAGAAGCACAACTTATAAAAACTATTAAAGAATCAGTTGAGTTTTATTTCTTTAAAGGACGTAGAATTTATACTGCATCTGAATTAAATATTATCGAATTGATATCTCATTGTGGAAGAAGAGGTATTATGTCTGGAGATATGTGGGAATTTTATAGAAAGGAGTGTATGCCTGTTAAGTTCGATGACCTAACTCACTTTGTTAAATGAAAACGTACCTTTTTGTGAAAGAAGTACCTGATTTTGATAAACTGGGACATTGTATAGTTTTTAAAGAATTTATAAAGATTATTGCATCTTCTAAAAATGAAGCTCAGGAGAAACTTGAAGAACAACTAAGACCTAGATATCCAAAAAGAAAGAACTATGAACAAGAACTTAAAAGATGGAAAATAACAGAGGAAGATATATTTTAATACTGAAAATAGATGTAACGGATAAAATGATTGATTGGTTTCCAGTAACACTTGATGATTCTGGAGAGATTACAAATGAAAAACTTGAGATAATTAAAACTTGTCTTTTACATAGATGGAAATATCAAAATCCACCTATCTTAAAACAGAAAGATTTTATTAAAGAGATTAAGAATACTATATCTGAATCTCGAGTGTTTTATGTTCCTTGGGGAATTACAGCAGAATTAATTATATCTAATTGGATTGATTTTTATCACAGTAGACCAATTCCTTCTGAGATTGAAAAGATTTTTATTAACTCAAAACCAATAGAAAATTTATGGCAACTTTTTTAATTGATTATGATGGTACTTGTGTTCCTAATCTTCCTGAATCTGGTTTTTCAGAGGTTGATACAGGAGCTGAAAGGGTTTTGAAGAGAATAGTTTCCGCCGGACATAGATTAATTCTTTGGACTTGCCGAAATAACTCTAGAAATAATCCATATAATTACATCGGAGGAAAATTTAGAACCGAGACATCTTTAGAAGAAGCCGAGAGATGGTTTCGAGAAAGAGAGATTCCGTTATATTGTGTAAATGATAATCCAGAGGAAGAAGGTGTGATTGGATATGCAAGAAAAGTTTTAGGAGATTTTTTGATAGATGATACAGCTCTTGGAATACCTCTTAGATGGGGTGAAGCTGAGTATGTAAATTTTGATACTGGAGAGATAAAAACTATATATACCTCTTGTGTTGATTGGGAGGCTATTGAAGTAATCTTAGAAAGAATGGGAATGTTATAGAAGTTATGGAAGTTTATAAAGTAGAAATAGAAGTGCCGGATATTGATTTTTGTTGGTACTTTATATTCGCTAAATCTAAAGAATCAGCTATTAAAATTTATGAAGAGTATTCAAAACCTATCATATTATCGACGCGAAGTACTGATATTTTAAAATTTGGAGAATATCGAGCCTTCTTAAAGAAATTTGGAAAGTTGATAAGACTCCCTGGAATAACTTCATCAACAAAGATAGAAGGAATAAAAGTTGATTTAACTGACAGATCCTTTTCTTGGAAAAAGTCTTAAAACCTTACTTTTGAGATAAACCAATAAAACCCAAGAATCATGGAAAAAGAATTAAAACAAAAACAAGGAATTAATTATGTTAGAGAAGATGGAATTTTAAGAATTGGGACTAAACTTGTAATATCTCCAGAGATTATCGGTTTTCCCGAAGTTGAAAGAGAGAAAGAGTACAGAGTTACTAATGTTGAAAAAGTTATAAAATTGGATTCTCCTAAGCCAATTTATTATATAACTCTTGATGAGTTAGGTGAAAGAGTATATACAGATGGAATTTTTTCAATTGTCCCAACAAATTTCAATGTTTATAGATGGAAAGGATATTACATCTTAGCACTCTCTGAAGAACAAGCTCAAAGAATCTGGAATACGTGGATAGATAACTTAGAGATTGTAGCAGCTGATGGAAGACCTAAGATGTATAAGTTTGTAAATAACTTACAAAATCGAGGAGATCAAGAATTATTTCCTAGAATCATCCGACGATTACATTCAGAATATTCATTTCCTTGTATCGTTGAAGACTTAGAATTCGAAAAAGAGCCTGTTTATGTTTATAAATTTCCAGGTTAAAACCAAAAGAAGACTGTGAGAAATCCGGTCTTCTTCTTTTTGCTCTTTACAGCGATTCAGAATCTTAATTAATGGTAAACATATAGATGTGTTTTGTTTGTTAGTATTAGTTTTTAAAGTTTAATAGAAGTCCCTAGTCTGTGAAGATTGGGGATTTTTCTTTTTCTAGGCTTCAAAATCTTATAATTGAATAAAAACATTTAATTATTATAAATTATGGAAAATAAAACAATTAAAGATTTTAGAAGTTTTTATAAGTCTCAGAATCCTTTTAAGATGACTAGTTTTGATGATAAACTTCATAAAATGTCAGAAGCTAGAGGAGGTTATATTAATCCTTATATTCTTGAGGAATCTGAGAGAAATATGTCTCAGTTAGATATTTTTTCTAAACTTATGAGCAAACGTCAAATTTTCTTCGGTACAGATGTAAATTCAGATAGTGCAAATATAGTAGTTTCTCAATTATTATATCTAGATTCTGTAGAAAATGCAGATATTACTATGTATGTAAATAGCCCAGGTGGAGAAGTTTATAGTGGAAATTCAATACTTGACTGTATGGATTTTGTAGAATCAGATATTAGAACTGTTTGTACTGGTTTAGCAGCTTCATTTGGTGCTATGATTTTGATGTGTGGAACTAAAGGTAAGCGTTCAGCACTTAGAAGGGCAACAATAATGTGTCATCAACCGCTCGGTGGGGCAAGTGGTCAAGCAAGTATGATAGAAATTGAATGTAAAGAAATCTTGAGGCTAAAAAAAGATCTTTATGAAACTATCGTAGAGCAGACAGGAAAAACTTATGAAGAGGTTGAAAAACTTTGTGATAGAGATAGTTGGATGACTGCACAGGAAGCATTAGATTTTGGAATTATTGACGAAATCATTAGAAAGAAATAATAATCAAGAGAGTTGTTTGGAATTTCCAGGCAGCTCTTTTTATTTTCTTATTATGGAAAAGAATAATATAATAAATATTTTGTCAGATCCTGAAGTTTCAATGGATCAAAAATTTCATGAATATTGTAAGTTTTATCAAGAGTATATCACAACACCATTTAATGATTATCTTGAGCCTATAATTTCTGACGCAGTTCAGGAATTTTATCCAGAGTTTCATATTTTTCGAACTGTTTTTTGTTTAACGGGAGGAAAGTTTGATTATAAGATCTCTTTCACCAGACTTAAGGAGATATATAGATATTTTTCAAATAAATATTCTTTTGGTGGTAGAGAAATAGAAGTGCAGGTCAAAACATTCAAACATGATTTTACAAGAAACCTAGAAAAGAGTTTTAAGAATCTTTTAAGTAATCCTTTCATAAGTGATGGAAATGATGCAAGAGTAGATATCTCTGGGTTAGACAGCTTTTATAAAGAAAGTTTACCTTATGGATATTATTACACTACTTTCGAAAGTAAAGATGAATTTCCTTTACCACCTGAAAGAGATTGGAGGATTAAGACTCTAGATATTTCGCTGTTTTCTTCCGGCCGTTTTGTAATTACTCCATATTTAACAAATTATATCATACACGACAATGAGAGGTAGTGGATTTTTATTGGGAGTATTATGTTCTGGATTAGATTTAAATAAGAAATTCAGACAGTATTGTAAGGTTAGATGGGAAAATAATACGGCCGAACTTACAACAGCGGATCCTAGAGCAATTGAAGAGTTTTATCCTGAATTTCCTGAGCTATATGATTATTTCTTTAGTTTGGGAGAAGTAAAAGAACCAGCACATCCAATTAATGAGGGATATCTTAATGTTTCAAAGATATTATCATTAAAGAAAGACTTAGAAGAATCAGTTATGCCTTTTGGATTCATTTCTGGAGGTTCAGTTTCTAAAAAATTTATGGAAATTGTTAATATAATTGAATCATCTGTAGTAACTAACTTTTATACTAAAAATTACTTAAAAATATATTTTAGAAAAGCATGGAAAGAAGTTGGAGTTAATAGAAGCGAGTTTTGGGAAGGTGATTTATTTTATATGTCAGGTGGTAAAATATGTTTAGTATTAGATTTAGATAGTGATAGATATATAGCAGTAAGTAGTCATGATTAGTTATATTTCAATCTATACTTCAGATGTAATAAAAGGATTAGAGTTATATAATAAATGTTTGAAAGTAAATCCAGAAAACCACCTTTGTATGGAAAAGACCTAGAAATTTTAATTCCTTGGGCTGATTGGAATAATTATACTAATATTCTTTTTCCAACTCTCGGAGAACTTAGGTCTCTTGAAATTAAAGAGTATTTATGGGAGACAGATCAGAAATTAGAAATTTTATCTTCTAAAGCAATGGAAGGATTATATAAATCTAAGTATTTTGATCTCTTAGGTAATTTTATTGGAGTAAATCAACAGAATGAGTTTTGGTTTTTTGATGGAAATAATAGATTAAGAGATGTTTTTTCTATTCGTTTCAGTGATATTGGTACTGGTATTGTTACGGGTTATTCTTTAATGAATTATTTTGAATTAGGTTATGTTGTAGAAAAAGAAATATTCTATAGAAGATTTATAAATAGTGATCCAAAAAGATTTGAATCCCTTAATAATGTAATTAAAAAATATAAGAATTATGAATGAACAAGAAATGGACTTTAGAATAAATTGTATTTTAGCCAGAGCTAGAAACATAATTTATTATAGAAGAATTGATAATCGTCCTAGATGTCAATATATTCACACAGTACGAGGACTTAGACAAGATACTAGAACTTTATCCCTAAGTCTTCCTAATACTGAAAAATATAAAGATATTAAGGAATTATTTGGGAGGATAGTAAGAACAATTCCTCCAAAAGTAAAATCGGAAGAGTGTGAGGAGGTTATTATGAAGGTAGCAGAGATCCTTATGACTCCCGAAGAAATTCAGCAACTTCCAGTATTACCAATTTCAGAAGAACAAGTTTTCGATGAGTGAAAGTACTAATATTGAACAACTTAAAACTTTACTCTCGATTTTAAATAATGAGGGTTGGTGTATTCAAACTAAATTCGAAGCTTTTATTGGTTATCTTAGAAAATCTGAGATCTTAGATATTATTGATGATTCACCTTATTCTAGTTTTATAGATATTTTTTATCAGTATGGAGAAGAGTTGTGTAGAAGCATTAATTATGATGTTTTATATGCAGCCTATGATCTTAAGAAAACTTTAGGGTCAAAAGAATATAAGGAGTATGTTAAAACTACACGGAAATGCATTGAAGTTATAGTAACTGACTATAAAATTAGTAATATTGTTGCTTCCGTTAATCCTGTATTAAGAGATCCTCGTGAAAATTTACAAGGTTATTTTGGAACTATAAGAATATCTTCAGTTGATAAAATATTCTTAAATGGGATGAAACCTCAACTTGGGATCGGTTTTTCTGATTATATTGATTTCCTTAAAGTAATATTTCGGAAAGATTGGAAGTTTGTAATAGATGGTAATAAAGATAAATTATTCATATATAAAAGAACAGTATGACTAGTAGTAAAAGAAAAAAAGAAAGACGTCATCAAAGATATCTTAGAAACGTTAGAAAAGAAGTAGAGTATAAAAAAGAAGCTTGGGAATCTGGAAAATTAATTGAAGAAAATCATAACCAAGGACCATATTCTGCTGGTTATAGTATTGAACTTGGAGATAGATTGTATAATATTATTCAGTCTTACAAGGAACAAGCTTATCAAAATCCAGAGTGTCCAGGTGGAGATAATGATTTTATGTTGAAGAAATTTAGAATGTATAGAATGAAAATTCGAGATTTCATTTTACATTACAATCCTGACATCCCAAAGACTAATGCATATGAATATTTGAAATCAGCAATAGAAGCTTATTGGGATCGACCAGAAAAACTACTTTTACTATTATGATAACATTAGAAAAATTAATTTTTACAAAAGAATTGATTATCTCAGTATCAATTGAAAAATCAATTGTTTTAGAAGAAAGATATCGATTTTATCCAGAATATACAAAAAAGTTCCTTGGGTTTATCAAATGTCGTCAAAAGAATTATATGAGAGATATGATTTACTCACAAGAATCTAGAAAATATGAAAATATTGAACCGGGACAATCTATAAGACTTCCAAATTCAGTATTTTATTGTGGTGTTAAGGATGGAATAATAGGAGAAGATATGTATTCTGATGGATCTTATAAAGTATATAGACTTCCATATATTATAATTTACTATAAAATCGATATGTATGGGAATAATATAAGAAGAAAAGAATATACATTTAAAACAGAAAAAGAATTAAATGAGTTTCTTAATCTATTATATGAAAAGGGTCTACTTACTGATAAGGATTTATTTTATGATAGAACTTCAAATAAATTAATAAAAAATGTTAAATTATGATGAAAATAGGAAGATTATTTAACGACTTACCCTCAATTAAAGATTATAGAGTTACAAAGATAGAAATAAATCCAGAATCATTAAAACTTGAAGATCATAAGTTCTACTTTGTTTATAAAGAAAAGTACACAACAGAGAAAAAAGTTTTTGGATTCTTTAAGAAAACAGAAACACATTCTAAGATGCATAATAATGTAGTGGTTACTGGAGGAAGTTCGGACACCGAAATAGTAAAGAATTTTAATTATCTTAAATGTATTCCAGGAAAAACAATTCTTGATCTTTACAGTTATACTAATGTTTTAGGAGAATGTTTGATTTCAGAATCTCAAAATCAGGATGGTTCATATGACTTAGTAAAACTTCCATATGTCAAATTAACTTTTACATATATTGGAGAAAAGTATAATTATCATACAACAACAGATATAGTCTCATTTAGTAATAGTGATGATATAGTAAAGCTCTTGAAAAATTTAGTAGATGATAATTTAATATCTGATGAATTATTTCAAGATAAAGAGACTACAGGGTTAATTACAGATGTTTATAAATATATTAAAAATTATATAAGAAATGGTAAATGATGATATTCTTATAAAATTCGCCAGAAAAAGAGGTTTTTCTAAGACTTGGCCAGATCAAGTTAATAAAATGAAGTCCAGAATGACAGAAATGAAACTTGGATTTCCAGGAATAGGAAATGATCATCTTAGTCTTATGGAATATCAAAATCTAAAACCTGGTGAGATATTTATATATGATCCTTATGTAGAATCAGGTGCAATTGGAGATGAAGCTCCTTTGATGTTAAAGATTTTAGATAATGGATTGTGTTATATAGAAGGTATTGGAGTTGGTTTAGATAGTCAAAGAGATCCAGAACGTATAAAGTTTAGATGGAGAGATACAATTCAGCTTCCACCACTTCCACCGGAATTTTTAGTATTTAGAGTAGATCCAAGACCAACTTTAAATGGAGGTCCAGGGTATTACTATTTTTACAAATCTTATCGAGATTTTAGATACTAATGGAAAATAAAAGAATTACTAAGATTTTCGAAAATATATGTGAAGAGTTAGGAAAAGGGTCATTTCAATACTATTCTACAGTTGTTAAAACTCATTATTTACAAATTACTGGGATAAAAAATCCAGCAGTATTCTTAATTCATTCCGATGAAATAGGTCCTAATGCTTCTGAAGTACCTATGTATATAATTAAAACTAACCCAGAAGGAGATCTTCCAACTGAAGAGCTTGTTACTGTATCTTATAATAATATTGAAAATTATATATATCGTTACTTAGCAGCATTATGATAAACCTGAAAAATATAATTAAAGAAGTTTCAGATATTTTTGGAGATCCTTTGTATGTTGTTCACGATTACCCTGATCAAATAACTTTAGTGTTTTCATCTATGGTATTATTTGAATTAAGAAAAGAATCTTCAGATATTATCGAATATACTATAATTTATCTAGGTACTAAAGAATATAAAATGAAGAAAATAAAAACAACAACTGAAAAAGTGATCTTAGATTCGATTCTTAATTCAGTTGCTGAAGGACTGTAAAAATAATAAGAGAGGTCTTGACTAATTAAAAGTCAAGTTAAATCCTCTCTTATTTTCTTTTTATCCCATTACAATGGATGTATGGGCTACTTCTTTTTCTTTATACTTTACAGTATTTTCTACAAATGTTTCCAACTCTTTCCGATAAGCATTTTCTGCGTTTAGTATCATTCTTCCTCGTTGAATTCCTTCTGAGTAAACTAAACGCTTAGCTCTAGATTCAGCAATTCGTCTTCCTTTTGTTTCATCGAATTTATCATCTTTGTGACAACGAGCAACTGTTTTAACTTCAAAAGGTTCTAAGAATCTCTCTTCACCTTCCCAAGTAAATCGGAAATTGTTTTGACCAGACTTTTTATCATCTAGTTTCGCAGTCATAACACAAGTTACTGTTCTTCTTTTTTCACTCACATAAAACTTTGTAGATAAAAATCTTACTTTCATAATTGTTTATTTTTATTTATTAATACATTTATAAGGAACTCGGGGTTAGTACTTTAAAGTAAACTCTCCATGTCATCTTCCATTTCACGAATTTCCATACTCTAAGTTTTACTCCAAATTTCTTAGCTCTTCTAATGTAATGTTGTATTATTTTTCTTTCATCATAAACCTTACATCCATAGCGTTCTTTTGCTAGATTTTTATTACTCATTATTCCTCGTTTATCTCCGAAAGTCATAATTAATCCTCTATTACAAATCTTAACTGCATTATCAAAGCATTTCATTGGGGTATTAAATGGATCTAAATCTACAATATCAAATTCACATTCTTTTTCATATAATACCCTAACAAGATCTTCAGCAGGGAAATGTAATTTAGCTGGATAATCTTTGTTTATATCATTTGTTAATACTAATCTTCCTCTTGTATACTTTGTCCAAAACGGTTTACTTCCTGAATAAGCATCTAAAATAGTCATTATTCTATCTTCTTTTTCAAGATGTTTTAGAAATTTATCATTGAGATTATATTTCTCTTCTATATGATTTTTATTATAAGTTCCATTCTCTGTTCTAAACTTAACACACCTATTTCTAACAGATGTTTCAGTTCTAGATATAGATTTAGCGATTAATCCATAAGGTATTCCTAAGTCATTAAGTTTCATAATATATGATAACTCAGAGTGGGTGTATTTATCATTTCTTTTCCTCTTCTCAAATAATACTAGAAGTTCTTTGATAGATTTCCCACTAATTTTACCTTCTTTTAGATTTTTTAATACTTCATTTTCGAAAATTTGTTCTAATCTTTCCATTCTTTTAGGTTTTTATTTCAAGTATAAGATTCTCAGGCCAAAAAAAAATAAGCCCGATCTTCGCAGACCAGACTTATTGACTAAAGCAATTTTCATTAACAATAATTTCCATATATAAGGTTTTTAAGGGAAATGTACATAAGAAAGATATAAAACTCTAATAGCCTTAACTATGATCAAAGAAAATTAAAATGAGAATAAAAAATTTAAGATTAAAAAATTTTTTCGCATGTAAAGAAGAAATATCAATAGGATTTTCTCCGACTGGACTTACAGAGTTAATAAGCAGTGATGTTGATTACAAAGTAGATATATCTTTAGATGAATTTCTCAAAGGAATTGGTAAATTTTTACTGAAAAAAGTTAGTAAAGTAGATTTTAGACCATATGATCCTATAGAACCTATTGAAATGTCTATAACTCTTTGTTCTGAAGATTATGATATAGGATATAGTGTTATCTTTACGTTAGATGAGTTTATATCTGAATCCCTTGTTGTAGATCAAAAATTAGCTGTATATGTAGATCAATATGAAATAAGTATAGGAGCAGGATTTAAAGGAACTGGGGAGGATGAAGAAATTTTATTAAATTTATATGAAGTTTATAAATCAACAAAATTTATTACTTCTTTTATTTCTAATTTATCCTATGACTATCCTAATATATCTTATGGAATAGGTAAGTTTTTTGAAAAAGATTTAATAATAGCTGATTCAGGTGAAGGACTTAAATGGGGTATTGATCCATTTATTGAAAAACTCATGAAATATCCTGAATCAGTTCAAGAGAAAGTAAGAAATATTATTCCTGATTTAGGTTTTGGAATAAATAAAATAACTGAAGACTGGAGGATAATAACAGATCATGATCCAACTGGATTATTAAGTATAATTGATCATGGATCAGGATTTAGAATTCTTATGTATATGCTTCCTATAATATTTAGTATTATAGAGGATCCTGAAGAAAGGTGTTTATTTATAACATCAATGTCGGGTCTTCATCCAACTCTTAAAAGGGGTTTGATAGAAAATATTAGATGTGAACTAGGAAATAAAAACTCACAAATATTATATAGATTATGAAATTATTAGAAAAAGGAAACAGAATTACATTGTTTGAAGGTGGTATTGTAGTAGATGAAAATTTATTAAAATATAAAAATCTAGTAAAAGATACAACCGAAAAAGTAACTTTAAGTTCAAAGGAAGACCTTAAGGAATCTGAAGTAAATATAAATTTTAATAGAATAGTAAATACAGATCCTGATTCAATAACTCCAGGACAATTTCTTTTCTTAGAAGGTGAGAAAGAAATAGAAGCTACAGATAAAATTCTAAAAGGTTTATCTAGAGTTAAGGAATTTCTTGGAGACTCAAATGCTAGGAAATTTAATATATCAATTTCAGAAAAGCTATTAAAAATTCTGAAGGAAAATAATTCTTTAATCTCAGGTAGAATTCGGAATCAAATTTTCGTAAATAATAATGATGATTCTGTTAAATATGTTAATACTAATATGAATTCTTCGGGGAATAAGAAAGAGAAGAAAGGTTTCTTAGAAAAATTATTTGGAAAGAGAAAAAAGACAATTACTGAGGATAAGATAGAGGAACCGAAAAAGCTGTATGAAATAAATGTAATAGAATTGTTTGATCAAGTTAAGATATTAGCTGGAAAAGAAAAAGAGTTTAAAGAACGTACTGAAGCTTATATGAGCTTAATTCATAAAGCTACTGTATTAAATCAACAAGCTCAACTCGAAAAATTAATTTCAGAATTAGTTATACATATTTATGAATCAGTTCTAGCAGTTTCTGGAATTAATCATTATATTACAATGTCGGATCTAGTAACTCTTCAGAAAAAATGTGAAAAACAACTTGATATTGATTATATTAAGAATTTCACAAGAGTAATTCCAGATTCAGTTGCTGAAAAGAAAGTACTGGCAGATAATTTACAAGTATTTGATAACTACGTAATTCTGTACTATGATCCTACCGGAAAATCATTCAGTTTAACAGAATATGAAAAAGCTGAAGAGGAGAGAATTAAAAAGGATCCAATTCTATTTGGTGTTATTAAAGATTCGGATAAATTATATTATATTGATTCCTGGATAGATGATCTTTGTGATTTAACATGGGATCAAGTAGTAGAGAAATTAAGTGAAGATAAAACACTATGATTGAAGATAAAGAATCTTTGCAGAAAAGTTATAATATGTTTTTTGATGAACTTCCAGAGGATGTTAAAGAAGTTCTTGGAGAAATGGGTTTATCTGAAAAGACAGCTATGCCAGAACTTTTGAAGTGGCATAAGAGATACTTACGTCTTAGTGCTCTTTACAGTTCTATGAAAGAATCTAAACTGCCCTTAATGAATGGAACTTATATGCTTGTGTCGAAACGATTAGCATTTGTAAGATCCATTTGGGGTATTTATTATGATATCTTGGATGGCATCTCTCATAATGATCCTACTTTGTCAAAAGAGTTATTAAGATTAAAACAAGAAAAGAGAAAAAATGAGTTGTAGATTACTTGAAAAATACTTTGCAGAAAAACATGGAAGTAGTATTGACAAGAGTTTTAGAGGAATACCTATTGGAATGAGTCTATATGATTCATTGAATTTCGTGTATGGATCCCTTAGAATATCTACTTATGACAGTTCTTGTTTAATTATAATTAATGATAGTCGAGTTGATGAAGAAGAGAGATCTTTTATTTGGAGTAGAGTTTCACATAAATCTGTTGGTGAACTTATAACTAGTGGAATTTATGAAGGTGATATTTTAATCCATGAAGATTATCCAAAGTATCTTTTCGAACTTCAATATATTAATGGAGGATGGAAACCTTGTGTAATTTATGGAAGTGAAGGAACTCCAGAGTTAGGTGGTTTTCCTGGAGATCTTAGAGAATATGAGGTTCATTCATGGAAATATGAACATCACCTTTGGTATGCAGATTCCTCAATGGGAGTTAAGAAGCCTAGAGAAGATCTTATTTTCTTAGGGTCTATTGAAAAAGATACTGATAATCTTTTTTTAACTCCAGGAGATGATGGAATATTTAGAGACTCTTTAAATATATTTTTTGAATCTGATATGGGTGATTATGGAAAGATAATTATTACAGAAACCATTTTTGCAGAAAACTTTCATACCTGTACTTATCCAGAAAAGACTATTAAAGATGCAATAGAATGGAATCCAGTAGTTGGAGATTTGCTTAGAAAAAGAAAATTAATAAGTTTTTAAAAAAGCCTATGGAATATTTATTTATAACTGTTGTAATACTGTTATTAATAACAGTATTTATACTTGTTAAAGTTAAAAATCGATTGAAAAAAGATAAGCCGAATATATTTTTCGTCTTACCTTCAGTTATGGCTATATTTATTGTATTTTTTGCATTTACTTTAAATAAGCCAGTAGATACAAAACTAGTTGAATACTCAGCTAGGTATATAAAACATTACAGTAATTGGATAGAAAAAGTAGATGGAAAAGATGTTACTCATGAAGATGTTTATTACCTAGTTTATGATGATTTTGATACTGGTGAAGAAGTAGAGATTGAAATTTCGAAAAATACTTTTATGTATTTTCAAGGATTATGGAAAAACAAGGAAGATATCATACATCCACAGAATAAGAGTTGGCATATGTGTAGATCTAAGTGGAATAGTAATCCTGAAACTGCATTAATATTCTCAAAACCAGTTAATTACTATAACTACATGAATAATATCTTACCGATCTATAAGTTATATGATGTAGATATATCAGAAGCTTTGAAGAAAAGATTATTTATGAGATATAGTATTGGTAGAGTTGTAAATTCAGATAATATTTTAGAACCTAGACAAAATTTCGTATATGGTATCAATATTCCTGATTCTCTAGAAAGAAAAATTGGTTATATATGTTCCCTTGATCCTATGTTCAGACCTATTCTTTTAGTTTGGCAAAATAGCTATAAGAATAAAACAGAACTTCAAAGATCATTCTGGTCTGGAGGAAAAGAAAATGAAGCAATATTTTGTATAGGTATTGATGAAAATGATACTATAACTTGGTCTGGATCTTTTAGTTGGGATAGAGATAAGAAGTTTGAAAAATATATTTTGGAAAAATCTCTTAAGCCTGGAACAAAGTTAAACATAGAAAATTATTCAGATTGTTTACTTAGTGGATATCAAAAAGATTATTGGAATCATATTGAATTGGATTCTTATAATTTCATTCAAATACCTTTTATAAATTTAATTACTATAATTATATCTGGATTTATAGTAATTCTTAATCTAGCAACTATAGTAAGAGTGTATAGAAAAGCCGAACAATAATAATTATTTACTACCTTGGAGAAAATAAATCTTCCAGGGTAGTTTATTTTCCTTATATGTGATTAAAACAATAAACGATTATGAAGAAAAATGATTATGAAAAAGCAGTTGAATTATTAAAAGAAATAGTTCAAGATTGTAAATTCAAGGAAAAAATCTATCTAGTTGGTGGATGTGTCAGAGATTTAGTTCTAGGAAAAACTCCAAAGGATATAGACCTGTGTATTGATTATCCAGAGGGAACAGATCTCTTTATAGATTTTCTAAAAACAAAGCCTGAATGTTCTGGTTTTGTTACTTATAATAGATTTAAAACGGGAAAATTTTCATTAGACATAGGAACCAATGAAAAGATAGATATAGAATGTGTTGTGCCTAGAATTGAAACTTATAATCAGGGACCAAGAAGACCAGATACAGTACAGCAAACTAATATCACTGAAGATGCTTTTAGACGTGATTTTTGTTGTAACGCATTGTATAAAAATTTATTAACTGGAGAAGTATTAGATCCAACGGGGAAAGGCTTAGATGATTGTAAGAATAGAGTCTTAAGAACACCTCTTGATCCTGAACAGACTTTTAAAGATGATCCTCTTAGAATGTTAAGAGCAATCAGATTTGCCTGTACTAAAATGTTTACTATTTCTGAGGAAACATACTCTAAGATTGATAATATTCCAGAATATTCAGCTCTTAGTATGGAAAGGATTAGAGATGAATTTACTAAGATTCTAATGTCAAAGAATGCAGTACGGGGAATTATAGAATTAATTGGAAAATGTCTTATGTGGAGAATTTCTAAGATTTTTCAATTAAATATCGGTTTCGTACAGAATAATAAGTATCATGATAAAACTTGGGGCGAACATTCTCTTGCTGTATTGGGTCATGTAATTCAAGGCGGAGCAAATCTTGAACTTAGGTTAGCAGCCCTCTTTCATGATGTTTCTAAACCAATATGTTATCAAGTAAAAGAAGATGGATCATTTTCATTTCATGGACATGATAAAGAGTCAGCAAAAGAAACAAGAAAAATCCTAACTAATCTTAAATATCCGGGGGAAGTAATTGATAAAGTCGTTTTCTTAGTTGAAAATCATATGTGTATTAAACAGCTATATGACTATTCTCGGGGATTATATACAGGAAAACCAAAGAAAACTCGTCAACTTATCAGACTTCTTGGAGATAACTTGACGGATGAAATGAAGTTAATTGAAGCTGATAATATGAACCATAAACCTTGTTGGAATATGCCAGGTCAAACTGAATCATTTCTCTCCGAAGTTGAAAGAATAAAAAATCTTCAACCTACTGCAAATTTCACAGTTCCAGTTACAGGAGAGTGTATAATGACAGAATTTAGATTAGCTCCTGGAAAAATAGTTGGAGAGATAAAACAAATTCTTCAAGATTATTTCGATGAAGATCCGGGACTATCAACACCGGCTGATTTATTAGAAAAATATAAAGAGGAGTTTAGCGGCGGAAGTTTATGGTTTGTTAAAGAAGGAGATAAGTATTTATGTTTTTCTAAGGAACCAAAGAAAAATGAATATGGATACTGGAACACCCCAGAGTATGAAAAACTTGAGATAGATCCTTCTGAGGTAGTTATAACAGATATATCCGCCGCTTCTGATCACTTTATATATGTTCCGGCCGTATTTTGTCCCAGAGTATGGAGAAAGAAAGCCAGACAATTAAAGGCTCGAGAAATTATGAAGGAGGTAATAAATAAAGTATTCGAACTACCTCAAGAATTCAGAGAGGATTTTAAAAATTTAGAATTGAGATTAGATAATGCCCCAGATGTATATGCTAGGGTGAAGTGGAACGATAATACTATAGAAGAATGGATGTAAAAGTTTATCAATGTGTTATACAAAATGTATTCACAGTATATTATACAGTACTTACAGAATCAAATTCTACAGAAAAAATTACAATACCTTATGTAGATTATGGTAGATTCGAAGTGTTTGCAGAACCTGGATTTAGTTTTGAAATTGTACAGGACGAAGTAAAATTAAAACCATACTTAGAAAAATTCGAAAAAGAAAGACCAATACAATTAATGGATTTCTCTAAAGTAGGATTAGTTTTAGCATCCTCAATTGACCGTCCAAAAATTTCAAATCTTAATTCTATGTCAAAAAGACTTTATAAAGATCCAATGATACAACTTTCATTTATAATGGAAGTAGAATCGTTGAATAAACAACCAGGAACCCGATTAATCAGGGAGTACGAATTAAACTCATTTACTAGAAAGGATATTCTGACTTCTGTGGTTCCTATCCCTGAAAAGAAATTTAAAACTGTAACAGGATTTCTAAAAACTATAATCTTTCGAAATTATCTTATAGATACTGGAAAAATTACTGGAGAACCAAAAATAAATTTAAAATGGGGAAAGTAAGTATGTTATTAAGTTATATAAATTTTAAAGGAGCAAAATACACTTACTTAGAAATTTCTTCTTCAAATAAAGAAGATTTATTATATACTTTTCCATTTTTACGCTCAAGATATATTTTATCTAGGAATAATTATAAAAATCTTTTTGATAAAACTTATGTGTTAAAATTTTTTGAAGGAATTCAATTAGAAAAGGATGTATGTCTAGCTTCTTTATCTGAGGTATTTTTATATTTTGTTACAGAAGGGTATATCTGTAAAAAACTTTCTAATAGAAAAATAATAAATATACTAAATCGAGATAAAAAATTAATTTATACAGATTCAAGATTAGATATTGTAAATAGAAATAATAGCATTTGTTGTAGGAAAGAATATTTACCTGAAGTTTCTTTATTTGAACTATTGAAAAATCTAAAGATAGTAGATAGAGAATTTTGTTGTAAATCACCTGAATTTGTTATAAATCTTCTCTATCGAAACTATCTAATTGATAAAGGAATTATTAATGAACCGAGAATAATTTAATATGAAACCAGAAGAATTAGTAAAGAAAACAAAATTAGACCGAATTACTGGAACTAGATCTGTAACGCGTAAAGATGGGTATATGTTTGTAGAACTTTCAGAAGGAGATAAGAAAGACTTAGAAACTATTGATAATCTAACAGGGAAAACACTTTATATAGTAGAACATGGTGCATCTCAAGTTATGGATCTCTTTGAAGAAGGAAATTCTCAAGTAGTCATAGATGATTCTACTGGAAAAACAGGTTTAGCTGTAAATGTTATTGATATTTCTGGAGATTTTATGTTATATCAAGTAAAAGATACAAATAAACCAGATACTTTTAGATGGTGGAATACTAAGGTTTATATAGATGCCAAACGAGTCGATCTTCCATTTCTTAAAACACCGACCTTAGGAAAAGAATCAAGGATTTATATAGTTGTAACTGAAGATTATGAGATTTATAAGTTTCCGAAGTTAATGTATCCAAATCCTATAAAAGATTTCTTTAAGTGGTTGAAGAAGAAAAAGAAAATTTCGATAAAAGTAAAATCAATATATGATCGAAATGAATCCTTCGAGAATTGTTTGGGGTGGGTCCCAAAAAGAAATATTAAAGGAGAAGGAGAAATTCTTGAGTACATAAAAGAACTTGAAGGTGATACTAGTTGGAGAAGTTGGTGTAGTGATTGGGCTAACAAGTTAAAAAATATAAAAGATATTACTATTACTCAAGAAGATATTAATGATTATATTTCTGAAGCAAAAAATAGATATAAAATTTACCGATGATTTCCTTAATAATGTGATGATATTAAACAATATTAAAATTAAACAAATAGAAAAATGAAAGATTCATCAAAATTTGAATTATCTCAAGAGTTAAAAAAGTTTTTCGAGAGAGCTCATGAAGAAGTAGTTTCGTTTATGGGAAAAGAAATATCACTAGATCATATAGTTTCTCAGATAGTTATAACTTATCTGGATAATGAAGGTGATATTCCAGAACTAAGAGATTACCTAAAAGATCTGTTTATCGGAAAACCTAGTACAGAAGAAGATCTTAGAGAGTTTGTAATGGATGTAATGGCCGAAATTAGAGAAGACAATAAATTCACAGCGCCTTCTGAATTGTATACTGGCGCTGATTCGATTGTCTTGTCTCCGGCCGTTAATTATATCTTGGATAAACTGACAGATATAAATTTAAAATCTGAGATGACTGATGATATTGATACACTAGCTTTCCTTATGTGTTCACTCCCAGAAGCAGAGTTCAGTAAGATTGCTAAGTATCTTGTAAATGAATTAGACGCCGATGCAAGAGACCTCACGAGTTTATTTTGGAAGATAAATGACTTCGATACGAAACTTGGAATAAAAGACCAAGAAGATAATTGTGAGGAAAATAACGGCGGCGAACTTAAAGAAAAAACTCTCGATTATAACCAAGGCGACGAAGACTCAGAAAAACGTCGCGAAGAGGAAGATCGAGAATTTGAAATGGCTGGACAAGGAAGTAATGAACCTTTAGTTTCAGGTGATCCTAATTCAACTACACCATTCTTAGATCAATACTCAACCAATTTATCTAAACAATGTAGATCTGGACAATTTGATCCAGTTATTGGAAGAGAGAAAGAAATCTCACAAGTTATTGAAATATTATCTTGTAGAAAAAAAAGTAACTGTGTATTACTTGGATCCCCTGGAATTGGTAAAACGAGTGTAGTTGTGGGATTAACACAAGCAATAGAATCTGGAAATGTACCACGCGAATTAAAAGGAAAAGAAGTTCGTACCTTAGATATCATGGGAATGGTCAGTGGATCTACCTTTAGAGGAGATTTTGAAAAGAAGCTTCTTGAGTCTCTAAGAGAGCTTGTAGAACATCCAGAAATAATCGTATTTATAGATGAAATGCATCAAATTTTTGGGGCTGGATCCAATACGCCCGGATCAGGCGATGCAAGTAGTTTACTTAAACCTTATTTAAGCGGAACTGCAGGTAAAATAACAGTTATAGCAGCAACGACCGATGATGAATATCGAAAATTCATAGAAAAAGATGGAGCTCTTAAAAGAAGATTTCAAGAGGTTCAAGTAGAGGAACCTACTCTAGAAGAGACGAAAATTATCTTGGAAAAAACGGCTCCTAAATATGAAGAGTATCATAGAGTTAAATATACTCCGGAAGCCATAGAAGCTTGTGTTAATTGGAGTAATTTATATATTAATGATAGAAATCATCCAGACAAAGATATTGATATTATTGATATAGCGGGATCTCTTACTAAGCTTAAGAAAGATATAGATACTAGTTCTATAGATAACTTAGAAAAAGCAATTGATAATATTGTTAAAGAAAAAATTGAGTTAGTAGAAAAGCAAGATTTTGATGAAGCTCAAAAGAGAAGAGATACCGAATTATTATTGAAAGAAGAGCTTAAAAAGGAAAAATCTAAGATTGATCAAGAACTTAATGATCCTTCTGGTTGGTCTAAAGTAACTGTAGATGAAATAGCTTTGGTAATTTCTAAAATGTCAAAAATTCCTATTGATAAGATTCGTAGTACTTCTCGAGAAAAACTTAGAGAAATGAGAAAAACAATGGAAGCGAAGGTAATAGGACAGAATGAAGCAGTTGAAAAGTTATCTATAGCACTTAATCGTCAGTTCCTTGGATTGAAAGATAAAAATAAACCAGTATCTTTCTTATTTACAGGATCAACTGGAACTGGAAAAAGTTATTTAACAAAAATATTAAATGAATCACTATTTTCAAATCCTAAGAACTTAATTAGAGTTGATTGTAGCTTATTTACTCAAGAAACTAGTGCAAATTCTTTAATAGGAGCACAAAGTGGATACGTAGGATATGGAGATAAAACAGTATTTCATGATGTTAGGAAAAGACCATTTAGTGTGATTCTTTTTGATGAAATTGAAAAGATGCATGAAAATGTAATTAATACTGTATTTCTCCCTATTTTAGATGAAGGTCAGATTACTTTATCGGACGGAAGCTTAGTATCATTTAAGAACTCGATCGTGATTTTTACATCGAATATTGGAACACGAGAGATTAGCAACAAGACAAATCTTGGATTTTCTAAAGTATCTGGAATAGAAAGTGATAAAGAAGATGAAAGCATTGTTATGAAAGCTATTAAGAAGAAATTCAGACCAGAACTTATAAATCGATTAAGTGATATTATATTCTTTAAATCACTTGATAGAAATGATCTTTATAAAATATTTGATCTTGAATTAGGTAAACTCAAAGATAGACTTTCAGAGAATGAATATACTCTAGAAGTTTCTAATAAAATGAAAGAGTATGTAGTATCTCAGTGTGATCTTACTTATGGAGCTAGAGATCTTCAAAGAGAGATTGTAAAGAATATAGAAAATCCAATCTCTAATGAACTTGTATATTCTGATTCTACTGGAAAAAATATTATAGTAGATATTGATGAAAATAATAAATCAATTGTAAAATTTAATATAGCAGTAGAATTTGATATTAAGAAAGAAGAAAAAGTAATATCTTGAGATAAATAAAAATAATATAAGACTTAGGTGTGAAATCCTAAGTCTTTATTTTGCTTCCCGGAAAATCCAAAAACCTAATATATGAAAGAACATTAGAAAAATTTATAAATAAAATTATAAATCGATCTAGTGTTCTTTTGTTTTCTAACATTTTAGGTTTATTAGGGAAAAGTAGGAATAGTAGAGATCCGGAAACTTTATTATCTTCGAAATTCCCTTCTTGTAAAATCTAAAATGTAAATAATAATTAAACTATTAAAAAATGTTAGACGACCTATTAGACACAGAAAACAGAGCTATAGAATCCTCTGTATCACAGGATAAGGTGAATAATAGTAACCTAATAGGAAGATGGAGACTGTTACTTATGTATTTTCTGAAGATAAGAAAACTCTATTAGGTGCTTACTTTAATGATTTAAATAAAATGAGTGAAAGATTTAAATTTAGTAAAACGTCTATTCAGAGTCATATAAAATCAGGAAAACCTCTTAAAACGGGAGAATATATTTTAAAAGGACCAGAAGCAGTTAAGTTAGTTCTTAGTCTAGAACATGGTACTGCAGGAGATTACAAACCAGAAGACAATAAAAATAACACAGAATCCGCTTAAAAATCTTATATATGAAAAATAAATAAGAAAACTATGAAAAAGATATTAGGATTTATCGCAATTATTCTCGGTTTAATAGGATGTTTAGTAGCCTGGATGAAGGAGAATAAAAGAAATTGCTACAAAGAGGCGGGTTTAATTGATAATGAAGAAGTTATTAATGATGACTTTCCTCCTGTAAATGAATAGAAAAATAATAAGAACTTAGAGTAAAATCTAGGTTCTTTTTTTATTTGTATCAGAGAAGAAAAAATAAAACTACAGGATTTCTCTTGTAGTTTAGAATTATTTATATTTTTTAAATTACGTGGCGGTGATCGTTACAGTAAATCGCATAGTTTACAAATCTATAATTTAGTAGTAACTAATAACATGAGCCGCCACGTATTTAAATTTAAAGTTCGGAGATCAATGCAGTATTAAGCTTGCATTCCATATAATAATTAGTAGTAACTAACATTGTAAGCCGAACTCGTTCTTTATTTAAAAATATAAAATCATCTTTTTCTTTAAAATTCTTTTTCATACATTAATAAGAATTTCGGGGTTTCTGAGATTCCCTTTTTTACATAGAAAATAAAAGTAGTAAGCTTTGATGTCTTACTACTTTATCTTTTTTATTGTCTTTTAGATTCGTTCTCTATATGATTAAATGTATATTTATATCTTCTTTTGAACGTATCCCAAGGAGTATGATCACGATAGGCATAACCTCCCCAATTATTCTGAAAATCTAGGTCTGCGCTATGTATTGCTTCCCATACTTTTCTTGGATTAAATCTAAAATTATAAATAAACACTAAAAACACGATTGGTACTACAATTACCATCTCAAGAAGAATTCCTATAATAACTAGAATTCCCCAAATTAACTTGTGTAATCTTAGTAGTTTAATCATCGTCGTCCTTTCTTTTTGATTTTCTTTTAATAGACTTACCGCTAAGAATTTCTAACATATCTTCATAGTTAGGAATTCTATAATTAATAAGAGCTATCGTTTTTCTTCCTTCTTTCAATAATTTTTCGAGAAGGGCGAGTTCTTCTGATTTGTGTTTATTTTTCTTATCTTCTGATGTAGGATGTTCTTTTCCATAACACTTAACTAACTCTGCATCATAAGATTTTTTCCGTTCTTCCATGACTTTTTCCATTTCACTAGAAGATTTCAAGCAATTTTCATATTCTTCTTGAACTTCTTGCAGTAATTTGGCTCTCTTCATTGAAAGTTCCTCATATAATTTCTTTTGTGAGGGTAATTTTTCATTGAGCTCACATAATATCTCTTTCTGAGATTTTAATACTGTTCCCCTAGATTCTTCACTAGAAAATGTTGCTTGATGTGACTCAATTCTTGATATACTATTTTCCAAAGATTTAATTTCTTTTTCTTTGGAATTGATAGATTTTTTCAGGTAATCACAGATTAGAGTTAGATGTCTACAGTCGATATAACCTTTTTTATTCTTTACGATTACTTTGAGTGTAGTTCTATTTATAGCGATATATCCATTCTCTAATCCAAAATCAAATATGTTGGAGTGCTTTTTCTTACTTTCCATTAGCGTTATTTCATGTTCTCCGCTATTTACAAACCCCATATAAACACCATCTCCTAATGATGTATAATTCTTAGATTCCCACTTTCCAATTACATTCAGTGAGTCATCTATTACCAATTTTCCACCAGAGAATTTAAACTCCTCTGTCTCTTCGTCATCAATATCGATAATATCTACAATATTATCCTTGATTTTTTCTTTCTTAGTTATTAATTTGTTAACTTCTAATGTTTCTTTTTCTTCTGATTTTTCTTTCTTCATAATTTTTTATTTTTAATTTGTTATAGTTTCAAACGGTTGGTACAATCGGTCCATCTTTTAGTAGAGTCCATCCATATCCATCTATTACTGTTATTGTTTTTGGAATATTTTCTTGAACGATACCTTTTAAGAATGTGAAGTTATAGACCTTTCCTAAATACTCTATCATTCCAACATGTCCACCGAATTTTCCTTGATATACACCATCAGGAACTTCAGGAAATGAATTTGTTGATCTAGTTTGCCCAGTTACATCATATTCTTTTCTGATTTTATGAGCGGCCGGAAGTTCTAGATAATGAGTCGGCCGGAAACATTCTTGACATCCTTCACATAAACAAGTCATCCAACCTTTCTTTTTATAATTATAGTATCCAATAACATATCTGTCAAGTTCTCCATTAACGGCCGGAACAAAACAAACACATATCTTAGAATGGCCGCCTTTATATTCTTTCGGTAATCCATCTACAGCGATTTTCTTGAATAACTCGACCATCCATACTTCATAATCTTCCTTATTTCTTTCATCCGACACCCCAGCATCATAACCCTCAAAATAAGAAATATCAGATAGTATTTTTGCATCTTCATAAACTACCAGATCTCTAACTTTCGGATCATGACCTTCTTCTAATAAGTCATTTATACTATTCAGGTGTTTTCCTAAATATTTATCTCCTTCTTTACTTTTCATCCTTAAACTCTTTTATAGTTTCTTCAAGTATAATCTTTATAGTATCTTTTGTAGACCCATTTTGAAATTTCGCTAATATACTTTCCTTAAGCAGATCTATTACTTCATTTTCAGCCTCTTCTACTGCTCTAACTGCATTACTATAATCAATTATAGATTCATCTACTTCACAATAACACGGTTCATAGCTTAATGTAGATAAAATTTCAAACGCTCTATTACTTTTCATAACTTCTTATTTATTATATCATATATAAGGTTTTTAGTCTTTATTCCACAATTTAGCACTTAAAGATAGAGCAATACAATATAACCCAACACTTCCAAGAATTAATGTTTTATATGAACTCTCTGGAATACCTACTAAAAGATTAGCAAACTGATTTCCAGAAAGACCAGCAAAAGCCCAAGCACTAAGTATTAATCCATGAATCTCAGATACGTCTTTCATTCCATACCTATCAGCTAGAACAGAAGGCATTATTGAAAACATTGCCCCATACCCAGCATTACATAAAAGTACAGCTACTGGAATAAAACCTGGAGCCATAAAAGCTGTAATTCCCGAAAGAACAGAGAATGTTAAGATTATTCCAAAAAGTTTTCCACGATTTTTAAAATAATCAGACCACCAAGCAACTCCAAAACGACCTAGAGAATTAAAAATAGCTGAAAATACTAATCCTAGAACTATTCCAATTCCAGCTGTTTCATAGTAATATTTCTCATAACTTATAATTGCTAATCCAGAAGAGATATTTAAATAAAAAATCAACCATATAGTAGTAATTGCTGGTAGATTTAGGAGTTGTTTTTTCCTATCAAACCATTCCTTAAGTGATTTAAATTTGGGTCTTGATGTATTCTCTATTTTTCCTTCTTCTATTGGTTTTTTAAGAAGTATTGCAGCAAGTAACATAATCAAAGTATACCAAACCCCAAAAGAGAAGAAAGTACAGTATATTCCACATCTTTCTATACTCCAATTAAGAAGAGGTGTTGCTATTACTTTCGCTAATCCAAATCCCATAATAGCAAGTCCAGTAGCAAGACCTTTATTATTCTTGAACCACATCATCAGGGTTTTTACTGGGGTGATATATCCAATTCCAACTCCAGTACCCATAATTGCTCCGTAACTAAGGTAAAGAAGTGGAATAGAGTTTATATAACATGCTACTCCAGATAAGATCATTCCCGAACCAAAGAGGATAGAACTTATAGTTGCAGCTTTCTTTACATTCTTTTCTACTAAGGGACCGAAAAAAGCTGCAGAAATCCCTAAGAAAAATATGGCTAAGGAAAATGCCCAAGTACAATTACCAGTAATAGATTCTTTTATATAATCATACAACAAGGACCAACAATAAACAGTTCCTATACAGCCATGAATTAGTAGAGCAGGTATAGCTCCATGTAACCATTTTTTACTCATAATTCTTTGATAAAAAATACTAAGAGGTTTCCCTCCTAGTATTCATTGTTTTTTAATTACTTTTTTCTTCTATATTTATATAATTTACACTCAGATGTACATTCCATAATACACTGACTTCCACAAAAAGTATCAAGATCTGATACACTATTAGTTGAATAGTTGAGATTATTCTCCTCTATCTTTAATGGTATTAGGTAATTTCGTTTAACGTATCTAACTCTAAAATTAGAACGCCTTTCATTCTCTAAACCTCCAATTACTCGAGTTACTACTAACATTGTAGTATTTTCTTTACTTACTTTAGCGTTGTGTGATAATTTAACAAAACTATCCGTATTAATATCTCCATACATATTGATTGGTCCAATTACAAAACCAATTTCATTATCTCTAGTATCAAGAACTAAGCTTCCTGGTTTAAAATCAGAATATTCGTCTGATAAAATCCTATCTCTAGCTTGAATACATTGATTGATATAAGGAATAGCTTCATCAACATCATCTAAACCTAAACTAGTTTTTATATCTTTAAGTATTTCTTCCGTCATGACATTACTATTTTTTTTTACCACCAAACAATAATGTAACTAAAGAAACTACATCTTCAGTTTCTTTCATAATCTCCCATGATTCTTGAACTTTTCTAATCACATCTTTAAGTACTTCTTTTGTTGTTTTAACTCCAGAATAATAAGATGTAATTAGGAGAGGAATTTTTCGATCTAAGCTTGATACTTCTGAAATATCTGTTTGATTTTGGATAATTGCTGGGAGGATATATTCTTGAACAAAATCTACTGAATACTTGGGAAATTTTTTTGATAATCTCCAAGATATTAAGATAAATTCAATTATGTCGTCATAAGTTTTAATATATTCTTCAAGATACCCAAGAGTTTTTCCTGTATTTACGGCAACTGAATATATATTATCAGGCCATAAAGACTTTTCCTTATTAAGACTCTCCTTAACAGTTTTTATCGCTTCTTCTATATCAGTTACAGGATTTACTGACTTTTTGTAATTATCTTTTGTTTCCTGTACGATTTCATCATCCTCTGATTTATCTTCCTCAATAAAATCCCATTCCAAAACTTCAGGAGACCCACAAAGAACTTGATAATTTTTCTTTGTATCTTCAATATCAATACTAAGAGTTAATGTAGTATTCTCTTCGAAGTCTTTACTCATCTCTAAAGAACTTAATACTTTTCCTAAGTCTTTACTTTTTACTGTTAATGTTACTGTACGATGCATGGTAAAAAATTTTTAATGTTATTTTCCATATAAACTATTTCTTTTTCACATGATGGATCTAGATTAACTACTCCATCATATTTAAGGAAATCAACGCCATCTGGATACTTACAATGAGCATGAACCGACCATCTTCCTGTAGGTTTCCATATAGTTTTTGAGAAACATTTATCATAAATATCCATATCTCGATTTCCATAGATAACATTTCCTATAAATTTAGGACTAAGTTGTTCAAGATATTTAATTCCAGCGTGTGTACAATAAAAAACAGTATCATCTTTTTTAATAATTATATGGGTTTTCAAGATATCATTTAATCTCTTTAACCATGTCAATGCTTCTCCTGGAGTTAAAGATCTAAATTCGTCAGCTGTTGTTGTTAAAAAGTCTGTTGGAAGTGAATTATAAAGCATTTCAGCAATAATAGCCCTACTTCCTCCTGAGTTACTACTTGCAGCCCATCTCCAGAATAAAAATTTTCTAAGTCTACGTTCATGATTTCCCTCTAAGAATATATTATAGTATGATGCATTCTTAAAAATCATTTCTATAAGTTTTCTAGATCCACCTTCTTCTGGACCATCAATATAATCTCCCAAATGTACTCTTATTGTTCCAGAAGGGAGATTAATTTTTTGATAGAGAGAATAATTGGAATGAAGATCAGAGAAAAAATACATCGTCTCTTTTCTTGGAATATCTAGAATTACTTCTTTCTTCTTCCAGTAATCCATAACATCAAAGTATCCTCCAATTTTCTTTGTATATCCAAGCTGAAGATTTAAAAATGTAATAACTTCTGCCTCTAATTCTTCTTTCGTCTTCTTTTTAAACCCTACTGGACTATATTTTTCTGGATTTGATGTATAGTCGTGAGGGATATTAAAGATTTTATAGAAACAAGTATAACCATAAATCATACCCATATCTTCCAAAATCTTTGTTTTCTCCTGATCATAATCGATAACAACTAGACATCCAGATTCGAGCTTATTATTAATTGCTTCAAACCATGACTTAAAGATGAGATTAATATTCGTTCTTCCCAAGATATCAGTTGTTTTATCTCGATCTAACTCAGGCATACTATATAATCTCTTGAAAATAGAATAATCTAGAAAGAAATTCTCTAGACCTTGAGATTTAACCCATTCAAGCTTTTCACTTTTTGCTAATCCCTTTAAAATAATAAGTGTTTTCATTTTTTTTTATTCTGGTAATGTATTTTTTCCTACTTCTTGAAATTTAGGGATAAAACTAAACATAAGACTAAGAATTTGATTTACAGTTCCCATTTTACTACCAACTAGAGGTACATTATAAGTATCACATGCCATCTTTACAATTCCATAATTAGTATAAATTTCTGGACATCTTACTACTAATTTTCCACTTCTTACAATATAACCAAATGTGTAAAGTGGAAGAGGACTAGTAGATTTTCCAAGAAAGTTTAGAAATATACAGTCAGCCATCTCAAGACATTGATTTTCCCAAGTCCATTTTTGAGTAAATTCCTGATTAAATATATTCTGAGCTGGATTCTTAGGAACATAGTATGGATTAAATATTATATAATTATACTTACTGAATAAATTCATATACCCTTTTGTTGGATCTACAGCTACTTTCATTCCATCTATAAATTTCTGAAACCAATTGTATTCTCCAGTAGGTCCAAGATCCATACTACCACCTAAATAAATTTTCAATGCATCTTCGGTACCTGGAGGAATTTGATCTCCTACATTCAGTACCATCACATTATTACTAATCTGTTCCATATTTAATAAATCTATTATTATTTAACTTTTTTATTTTTAAACCTCCTAATTTAATACTTCGTCTAATAATACCTCCGGATATATTTAATTCTTTTGCAGCTTGGGAAATACTTAACCAATGTTTAACAAGATCTCCATTTTCATCTAATTGACTAATTGTTGGAGGCATTAATTCATTTTTTATATCTTTCCCTTCTTTTATTAAATTTTGAAAATCATCATTATATATCCATCTATATCCTCCAGCAGTTTTACTTTTTATGTTTGGATTTAGGGAACTTCGTATGTTAGAATAATTTATCTTTGTTATAGTAGATGCTTCAGAAATTGATTTGAATGTATTAACTACTTCACAATCGAGATCTAATTGAACTACTCCTCTAATATTAAATTTTTCTGTACTTTTTAATTCATAATCATTAGATTCGTACTCTGATTTATACATCCATCTAAATCCTCCAACAGTTATTGCTTTTCCTTTACATGCTTTGGTAATTCCTTTTAATTTTAAATCATTCTCTGCTTTTTTAGCGCCTACCCATTCTTTTATAAAATCACCCTCTATGGATAATTGAACTACTGGAATAGAATTTGCTATTGATAATTTATTCTTTACTTCATTACTTAGAGGCTTACGTTTCTTTCCGAAATTTAAATTTTTAGGACCAACATATTTTCCTTTTAGTGCAATTGACATTTTTATCTTTTCTTCTTCAGTGTGAGGTCTGTGAATTCCATACATAGGATTTAAAACCCCTCTTCTTTTTATAGATAAAGATTTTTTCTCTTCATCTGTATGTTTTCTTCCAGGTAATCCTTTATGAGACTTTGAAATTTTATCTCTAACTGATTTATTTAGTTTCCCTTTAGAACCACTAATTTTTAAATTATATCCAACATTACTATCAATAGAATTAAAAAATCTTATTGCAATAGACTCTTTTATATTTAATGTATTGGTTAAATCTTGTTCATTATTACAATGAATTTTAAATAAAACTTTATATTCAAAATTTTCCCAACCATATTTTTTAATTGCTCGATGAAATAGAGAATTTTCGGAGCTCTTTTTATGTTGATTTAATCTTCTTTTCTCATTAATGGTTTGACCTATATAAATCTTACCATTTATTTTATTTGTATATTTATATATTACTCCTTCATACATATATTATAATAAATCATTAAATAAAAAAGTGTTCCTCTGATATAAAACCTGGAGGAAACACTATAGAGTTAATAATCATTTAAATCCATTCACAATAACTCAACTGCGGATCTAACCATCTTCTAAGTTCATCCATTTTTCCAGAATTAATTAGAAGAGCTACATCTGCATATTCTGAGGTACCGTATTTGATTAGTTTTTGGGTAAATTGATACTTTCTCTCTTCCGACATTTTTTGATACTCTTTATAATCTCTGAGAATGCAAAAGTTTCGTTTATTCTCTATTGCAGATTTAATATCTTCCTGAAGTCCTGATAATTCATAGTTGTTAAGTGGAAGGAATTCTACTGTTTTTAATGTTTTCCGAAGTCCACAATTAACAAACTTATTTATTACATCATTTAATTTATCTACAACCTCTGGAGGCATAGAAACTAATGCTTTATCTCCATGATTTATCATTTGAGAATCTGATGGAAGTGGAAAAGATACCATAGCTGAATCGGTGTTTACTCTTTCAACATTAACCCCCTCAGAAATACTACTACTATTATTCCGAATCATACCACTAAAATTGTTATAATATTCAGCTAATAATGGTGTAGTAACTGTAATTTGTATCATTCTACTTTCTGGGTTTACTCCTCTTTGAATTTTCATGATCTGTTAATTTAATAAAGTTTCTATTTTATTATATACTATCAATAATAAGATTCTCGAGGGTACTAGGAAGCGTTTAATCGATTTTCCATAACCCTGAACTATCTCCTCCCTGTTCTCTTTTTCTTAAGTCGCCGAGGAAATCAAAGGGACGTGGATTTTGAACAGGAACTTTAGATTTGAGAAGAGCTATAAATTCTTTAAACTTACCCTTCTGTGTTGTAATTTTCTCTAAGTTATATATTCTGAAGACTTCTATTCCAAGCTGTTCCAAGTATTCGTCCCTAAGGTTATCGGCGTCTAGATTATGATAGTCAGAATCCAACTCTAATGCTAAGGATAATTCATAAAAATAAAAATCCAATAAGAAAAAACCTCCAGAAATGCCAGGAAGTCTAAGAGAATTTTGAATAGGTACTAGAAATTCCCTATAAACAGTTAATGGATAAAAATAATCTATGTTTATTAAGAAATCTACTAATCTAGCTTGTTGAGATCTCCATTTTAATTGTTTTGCACGAGTAAATTTTTTAGCTGATTTTCCTGGATATACTATATTTTTCAGAGAGTATAAGTTTCCAGATTCTGATATTGAATACACCGGATAAGGTTGAGTTGGAATATCTGAGAAGTAAAATGTCTCTAAGTGATTTATATTATTTTCTTTCTTTTTTGCCATCTATTCTACAAAAATCAAAAACCAAACAAGAAGATTTATAAGTCCTCCTGCTTGGTTATAACGTTCTACTTTACTTTTTTCCCTTTCTTGCTTTAGGAGCATTAGGATCAACTACTGTAATTGTAAGAGTAGCTACTAGTGGATTATTAACATCTTCACTAGTTGTTGCAGTTACTTTAACTGTTCCAGGACAACAAGCAAGAATAACTCCATCTTCAATAAATCTAGCTACCCTAAGATTACTAGATTCATAAGTTACATAAGGGAGATTTGAAATAAATGGCTCCTGACGAAGTTCTAAAAACTTAACTTCCCCGATTTTCATTTCAAGAGACTCACCAACTACAAATTTAATACTTTCTGATTCCTTGATATTAATCTCTTCATCAGTCGGAAGAGGTTGAGGAATAGTAGCATCCTTCTTAATATCAAGACTTTTAACTACTTCCGTAACAGGAAGACCAGCTTGGGGTCCACCATCTGCGGCAGATCCACTTAATAATGCATCATTAATCATAATCAAAAACGTTTTTAAATTATTACAAATAAATTCTATAACCTATTATTTCCTGTATCTCATCTAGGTCATAATAATTGGCAGCATGTTTTCCTAAAGATTCTGCCATTTCTTTATATACTTCCATTCCAGCTCCTTCAATTTTTCCTAGAGCTGTTAATCTGGTGTAAAGTTTATTTAATTCGGAGTTCTTTTCATCTCCAGAAATATCTCTATTCATAAATGCCCATATTCCAGAACATCCACAATAAAGACTAAGATCGGCGAAGTATAAAAGTTCGGGCCGGGTCATTGTCGGGAGCATATTTAAATGATGTTCCAAATATTGATCAGTGGCTTCGTAGAGACATGAGAAATAAATCTGATCTTCTCTTGTCCAATCATGATATTCTCTCCCGATAAAGCCGGCCCAAGAGTAGTTCCATTCGCCGTAAGTTCCATCTCCATAACAAAATCCATAGAAGTCAGGATCCCAAGAAGAATTCATAAAAGGTTGAGAAAATACTGGAAACTTAATATTCCCACTAAAATATCTCTCAAAAACTTTCATTCGCTTTTCCATACATTCCTTAGCATCCTCTAATTCTTTGCTCACTGTACAACCCCAACCTATAGAGTTCATAATTAACCTACATCTTAAAACTTCATAGGCACAACTTAAATATTCTCCTGTGTAACTCTCTTCAGGCAGTAAATTTCCATGAGCAATATCTAGTTCAAATCCAAGAAGTGTTCCGAGTGTTGTAATTTTCCTAGGATTTGAAATGAGAGTATATCCGAATTGTTCAGCTATCCATGTGTAAGTTATGTTTTCGAAATTCTCAGATAACACTACAGAACATGCTTGATAGTCAGAATCTCCGGCCGATAATGAAAGCTTATAGGAAAGAATATTATCAAGGATCGAAGTTCTAACAATACCATTACTATCCTGGAAATTTTCAAAACATTCAGATAAAATTTTTCCTAGACAATCTCCTGGTTGTGGATTTGTTTTATACTCGAGGTAATCTGTTTTACTATATAATTTCATTATTCTTTTATTTTACTTATATAATCTAAAATTCCTTGGACATGAAGATTAACTATTGCTTCTTTTCCTTCAGGCGATAATAAGAAATCTACATCTTCGTGGTTATCTTGGAAGAGATTTTCTGTCAAGACTGTACTTGGTTTAGTGTTCTTACAAATATAAAATCCACTAGTCCAATAAGGAACTCCAGGATACTCATAACGCACTCTAATCCCTTCTTTTTCAGCCGCTTTCGTTAAACATCCAGCAAGTTCTTTTGTTTTCTGTCCAGCTCCTCTATAAATAAACGCACTCCATCCTTTAGCATTCATCCATTCAGAACCATTTCCTGCTGCATTTAAGTGAGGCGAAATACAGAAGCAATCCCCAGAACATTCATCGTAGATTTTATTAATTATTCTACATTGTTCACTAAGAGATAATTCTTTTTCTGTTTCAGGTATAGGATTAATAGCTTCATATCCTAAGCCTCCCAATCTTTCTATCATCTCACTAATAATTTCTCGAGAATAAGAATACTCTCGTAAAATCCCATCAGGACTTCTTTTTCCTGGAGTAGTTTTATGATGCGCTGGTATTAATAATATTTTTGTCATAATCTATTTTATTTATTCTTCTGGTTTAAAATCTCCTGCTGTTCCATGTCCTAGACTGAGTACGAGTCTTACAGCTTCTGGGACACGTAAAACATACTAATTTCTGTATAAAAATTTAGTCCATTGATTTAGATTTGGCTCTATATTTTCTAGTTTTAAAGCTTTTTGATATTCCTCATTATATATAATATCTGAAAGATTATCTATAAGATAATGATTAGTATAAAATTTATTATCTCTATTACAACATAGAAATAAATTATCTTTTTCATTAATTAATTCGATTAAATATTCTATACTTCTAATAAAATTATAACCACACTTATTCAGAGTTTCTTGATCGAAGTTAAAATCATTATTAATTATATGAGAATATATAATATCTCTATTCAGATTTTCATTTTTAATTTTTTCAACAACTTCATCCACTTCCCTACCGGTTTCCGGAATAGTATGAAAAGTTACATTATCTAAATTCTCTACTAATCTTTCAAGTCTTTTTACATAATCTTTTAAATAAAATAACTTATGATTAAATATCCCTAATTTTTTCTCTAAAGATATTGTATAATTTCTAGAATTACTCATTATTATTATCTTCTACATCTAATAAACTCATATAACGAATCTCTTGCTTCTTGATCAATGAAGTAAGGTCCTAGATATGGCATAAGATCCTCTGCACTATAATTACTTGAATAATAATAAGGTTTTTTTACAACACGAGATAAATTTTCTTCCCAATCTGACAATATTAGTTTATCTGAATCAGATTCTGCAATTCTGTTTAACGCCCTTAATACATCATAAGCATATCTCATAGATAAATCATATAGTAAGTTAAAATTTATATCCATTAATTTTAACTCATTATTTTTATATCTCCCAATATAGTCTAGAAAAATATCTCTTGCTTCATGATCTTTCAAAATTCGATTCTCTATTTCATCTAAATCTACAAGATTAGCGGATGAATAAGATCTAAGTGATATACTTAATTCATAGTTTTTATATTTTTCTTCAAGATAGAAAAATTTATGTCTAACTTCCTTTAATAAATCTTCAAACTCAGTAGCTTCTTTATAAGATGTTTCTACCTTATAGTCTCCATAGTTATAAATTCCAAGATCTTTTCCGATGAATCTAATTTCCTCTTCCAAAGATTGATACATTAGATCCTTTTCCTTCTTTCTTTTCCAACCAAACATGATTATTTCTCCTTATTTTTCCTAAATGATTGAAGTTTATTAATAAATGGAGACTTATAATACATTTTATGTTCTTCTTTGTAACTCTCCAGGGATTTATCTAAACTCTCTTTTGCAAGTTTCAGTTCATTCTCACTTGCTCCAGATTCCTTCAATAGCTTAATAGCATTTTCAGAGGCATTCTTTTCATTATTTACTACTTTCTTACCTTTGAAAAATCTTTCTACTGATTTCCACAGACCTTTAGAATTATCTCTTCCTCCTGGAGAATCTGCTGGTTTATGAAATTCTTCTATTATATTTTCAGCCTCTCTATCTATTTTTACGGCCTTTCCTTTAGAATTTCTATTTATTACATGTCCAATCTCATGAGCTAAAGCTGGATTACCTGAAGATTCTTTAAATAAAATTAAATCATTACTATTATTAAAATGTTCCATATCTTTTCGACCATCGAATTTAAGCTTTTTTCTAACAGCTTTCTTTATTTCTGGATTTCTTATATCAATAGTTCCATTTTCAAAAGATTTTCCTGAAGTATTGCTTTTATCTTCAAGTATATATGCTTTATTTTTAGCAGCTTCATTTTTTAAATTATTTTTGATAGATTTTGCTGAATCTTCATTAGATAAAGATAGATCTTTAATGGATTTATCTAATTCCTTAATCTCTCTATCCAATTTAATTCTTTTATCTAACGAATCTTCAATAGAATCTTGCGTTTTATCGATAATTTTCTTTCCCATTTTCGACCTACTAATCGGCTTTACTATTAAATTATCTCCTAAATCACTAATAGCATTAATTGCTCCTTTTGATAACTTTTTTACTCCAGAAAGTAATCCATATTCTCGTTGTTCTACTTCCCAACCCTCAGAGTATAGTTTTTCAATTAAATCTCTGCCAGTAAAAACTCTTACTGCTACAATATTATTTCTTTTTACTCTCATCACGTTAATATTTCTTTAGATTCTTTTATAAGCTTTGCTCTAATTCTACTATTTCCATCGGCGATATTGTTAATTAGATCGAGAGTTGCTTGAAGTGATTTGAGTTGATGAGGTTCCCAAGATTCACTTTCGAGAATTCCAATCCATACAAAACCAGTACCGGTCGATAAACATTCCCATACCGAATTAACCATCTCTGCTATACTATATACACCACTCATCTCCGGGGTTATGATATAGAGATGTGTATTACAAAGTTCGGATTTTTCGATGTTTTCTTTTTCTATACATTCAGGAGTCCAATCAGGTACGACAGGATTAAAATACTCTAGTCCAAGATTATCAAGTTCTGGAATAAGCTCGTCTCTCCACCCTGAATCACCACATGTACCTCCTAAGAAAATGCGCTTTGGTTTATCTTCTTGATCAAAACGAATCTGATCAGTAGACTCTACAATCTGAACACAACAGTATTCTTTAGATGCTTTAGGAATAACACTTTTATAAAAATGTACTGAAGTAAATAAGGAATCATCAAACTTATCAACTCCTAGATCTTCTTTTATGTACTTAGTAATAATATCTATTATTTGTTTATCCATATTTTGTACATCCCTACGAGTTATATTTGTTTTTATAACGAAGGATATAGTGATTGTAAATTGTTTTGTATCTCTTAACCAATCTATATAATCAGACAGATCTAACGCTCTAAGTTGATCCATAATTTCATTCTCTAATTTTATTGCTTTAGGATTTTTATAAATATAGGGTCTAGGTTTTCCTGCTACATATTTTAAACCTGCCTGATAAAGTGAATTGACAGATACTACTTTTTCACTAACTGTCAATAAAAATTTTAATTCTTTTTTATTACTCATAATTCTTCTTTAGATTAGTAAATAAACAAAAAGAAAACACTAGTTCAATCTATTATATAAATTTTTCTAATGTTTTCTTGCATATATAAGGTTTTTATTCTATAGAAAGCGCAAAAACTCACTTTACTTTCTAATAAATGTGATAAAACTTTATAATTTAATTATTATGTTATATTTATTTGGATCTGGCGCATGGAAAGGGATAAGAAAAGTTGTAAAAATTGGATACACTGGAGACTTAGAGAAACGAAAGAATCAATATCGACTTCATAATCCTCTTGGAGAAATAATATCTACACGAGAGGGTTCTGAGGTGGATGAACTTAGACTTCATCTTAGGTTATTTGATTTTAAAGTTGAATTCTTAGATGAATGGTTTTACGATGAACAGCCAGTTTTTGAAGTTTTCGAGCAATCCTATGAAGAAATAGATGAGTGGCTTTGGGAACATAGAGCAGAGACATTATTATTTCCACAAATCCCTCTTCCTGGAACATTAAAGAGAAAATTACTTGACGAACTACAAAAGAAACACAGGACCATAACTGTAGAAGGCGAGAAACTCTTATAAGTGTAGAAAAATAAACAAATAGAAATATGGATGAAATAAATGAATTAATTAAAAACGATTTGAAAGACAGATCATGGAGAAATCATTATGATAAATTGGACCTATCGAGACAACCTCATCTTCCGAGAATATATTTCTTTGGAAGTGTTTTTGGGGTAATACTTTTCTTAGATGGTGATGGAAAAGATAGAAAAGATACTAGTTTTTCTATTATTATGAATCACTCAGCAGACGTTCCAAACTCATGGATATTAGTTGAGAAAGATTGTACGGCTAGTACTTGGATAGATGATCTCATAAAACAATTCGAGAGAGCAAAAAAGTGGATGAAAATTTAATTTATAAACCAAAAATTATGGCAGAAATGAAATTAAACAAGGAAATTATTGCATTCCATAGAGGATGCGTATTGGTAGAGAACAAAGAGTTAGTAGATCCTAGAAACACAGAAGAAAAGAGTAAGAGGATATTAATCTCACTTCTTCAAGAATTAAAGAGATATAGATATTTTCTTTCTCCTGAAGCAATATGTAGGATGACAGTTAGTGATATGGAAAATCTTCATACAAATCTACTTCCATACATCCACGAATTATATCATTCTGGGGAAAAATTTAAACCTTTATATCCAGGATTTCCAGAACAAGTAATTTCTAAGGATAACTCAGAATTGTGGTTAAATCAAGAAAGAGTTTATTCTGGTGATCTTGAAGGATTCTTAAGAGATAATCCTTGGACAACTAAAGAAGAAAAGGAAATAATTGATGAAGAGCCAGATCGACAGCTTAAGATTATGACTCCTTCTGAATTTATGGATATTCCTCGGCAAATGATGTCGGCCGGAAATTCACTAACAGGAGAAACTAGGGAAGAGTTGGCATGGTTCTTAGAGAATTATCCAGAACTTAGCATCCCAGAACGTATACCATTTAAAGAAACAATGTGTATAGTAGCTAAACATCGGCCGGAATATAAAATTGCCGAGATTAATGATGTTCTGAGATATAGTTTGTACTTAATGGGAGCTGATCCAAGTCTTCCACATGTTCCAAAGAAAATACAAGTTAGCTCTTGGTCTAATAAAAAAACTGATAATCCTGAATGGAGAAAATTAGATACTCTTCCTAGATCAAAACGTAGAGAAATTTGTGGAAGAATAGAAAAAATAATTGAGGCTAAAGGAGTAGAAAACTGTATACGAGATGCAAAACTTTTCTATGGACATTGGATATTACTATCAGAACGTGTACATCCGAAGGAATATGTAGTAAATTATCCTGAGTGTGCTGATTTCTTTGTAAAACTTAAGAGTAAGGGTTTATCAAAAGAATATCGTACATTTAATTCTCAAGTACAGAATATGTATGATACTGGTAAAGATATTCTAGAAATAGCTAAATTTATTTCTACTCATCCAGGGGAATTTATTAGAAAATTTGATTCTCTCTTAAGAAGAGCTCTTGAAGAAGGTAAAGAATCTGATATAATGGATATCTTTATAAATACTTCAGGGATGAAAAATAAAACACTCTTAGAAATTCTTAGCTACTACGATATAAGAGATCAATCAGAAAGTACTCCTAGAGTGGTAAATATTCCTGGAAAAGGTTTATATATACTAGATGGATTAAAACCAATTAACCCTGGATTCTTAGAAACTATAAAAGATAATATAATTCGAAAAATATTTCTCAACATAGATTCTAGAATTACTGAGAAAGATTTAGTAAACGAGATTGTATATATCGATCCAGAAATTAAGAGAATACCTATTCCGAAGGGTATGAGAAATCAAAATGTATCTATCCCCAAAGGAACAAGATATAAAATCTCTGGAAATATTGTTAGGTTTTTTGTTCATTGGATTCAGAAAGATAGAGATGAAGACTTAGATCTTCATGCATTCTTATATAAGTCTAATGATGATATTAGCAATATAGGATGGAATACTTCACTTAATTCTAATGTTGCTGTTCATTCTGGTGATGTATTAAACCGTCCAGGAGATTGTGCAGAGTATGTAGACGTTGATCTAGATAAGTGCAAAAAGAATGGATATAAATATGTGGTGATGGATGTTTGCAATTATAAAGGTCGAGGAATGGATACTCTTCCTGTATGGTTGGGGTATTGTACTAGAGAAAAATTACAGGAAGGTGATAAAACTTGGCATCCGCAAAAGGTTGAATTAACAGTTCCCGTTACATCTAAGACTGATTCGATAGCAGCAATGATGATTGATATCGAAAATAGAGAAATGATTCTCTTAGATTGTGAGACTTCCGGACTTCCAGTTAATAATAAAGATAATTATTCCTTACAGAAAGCAATAGTTAACTTTTTCTCTAAACAAGAAAAATACTCATCTTATGATATCATTAAGCAACATTATGAATCTAGAGGTGCTGAAGTTGTAGAAATATTACCGGATGATCCAGATATAGAAGTAAAAGAAAAAATATTATTTGAAGATATATCAAAGAATTATGTGAAAATACTTGATATTATCGGCGAATAAAAAAAATAAAAAGATAGGTCTTGACTAATTAAAAGTCAAGTTAAATCCTATCTTTTTTTTTATTCTTCCTTTATTCTTCGATTATCGCACCGAAATCTTTAACAGCATCTTCATATACTTTCAAAGATTCAGAATTTTTATCAATCGAAGCCATACATTTATTTAGGAACACTAATTTTCCTGATAATCTTTGTTCCTTCATCATATCTTTCACCGACTCTGCTACACAATAATCCTTTGCAAAACCAGCTATATAAACTTTGGTATAATCTTCTCTAGCAATTTTATCTAGGAATTCATATCCCTCAGATTTTTTAGCGCCGTTTGCATAAGAAAAGGCAGAAAACATCTCTAAGTGTGGATTTCTTCCCTTCTGAATTAGCTCATATTCGGCGCCATGATTACTGAGGGACCATAAATTTAATTCCTCAACTAGATTTTTGGGCAAACTCCATCCCCAAGAACCAGCGATACAATGTTCAGGCCAAATAGTATGAACTTTTCCTGTCTTCTCTAATTCTTCAAGGTAGGCGATAGTATTTTCTTTATTATAAAAAGCTGGAGTATATTTTCCCGATTTTACCATCCCTGAAGTAATAGTTGTAAATGCTTCAGGAGTTTGTTCCCAATACATAGAATGCCCAATATGATAAGACATATGAGTATCTTGTGTAACTATGATTTTTTCCAAGATTTTTCGTTTCCCAGATATCCATTTACACAATTCTTTCGTTGCTTTCTCTGCTCCAGGAACATAGAGAGTTCCTTTGGGGTTACAAAAATCATACTGTGGGTCTATTATCAGTAATAGACTTTTTTCTTTTTCTTCCATAATTTAATTCTGATTTTAAAATTGTTCTTATTATATCTTCATTATCTCTAAATATCTTTTCATCTCTCAAATAAATTTCCCAATGATATTCATTAACATAATCATTAGCAGAAAACATTAAATCTCCAATATACCCGGCAGAAATCTTAATAGTTATTTCCTTGAGATCATCTTTTTCAATATATTGATGTTCTTTAAAGTATAGCGAATGAATGTAAGAACTATTAATTGTGCATTTTGTTTCAGAAATTAGATCATCTTTTGTAATATTTTCAAGATCAGTTATTAATCCAAAGACTACATAATTTTTTCTAGTTATTTGAAATTTCTCAATCCTACTAATATCATATTTATCTTTTATATTAGTAAAAGTATCTTCCATCATAAAATAACTAAAAGCTGGATCTTCATCTTCTTTTTCTCTTCTAATGACTGCTCTGAAAAATCTTGGATCTCTTTTGAATTCTATCATAATCCTTCAAATAATTCTTCTCGGGACACTTTTATTACTCTGGAAGTTCTTCTTTTAAATTCTGATTCTTGAACTCTATTCCAAATCTTCATTACAGTATCCATCCCATGAATTTTAGATAATTCTGAAATAGCTCCCGAACCTTTACAAATCAAAGGAATCAAAATTTTATCTACTTCAGTATAATCCTTTCCTCCAATTTGTTCAAGATCAGAACTAGAAATTCCATTACCATCAGTGGGTGTAATATTAATAGCTTTCTCTAGAGCTACCATCTTATCGTACGAATTTTTATTTATGATTTCAGTATCTAAATAAGATTCTGAATAATACTTCGCATGTAACCACTTAAGAATAGAGTATACTTCTGTTTTCCAGAGACCACCCATAGGATTAAAATCTCCTTCATCTCCGTGAATAGTCCAAAATCCAAGATAATGTTCAGTTAAGTTATCAGTATCAATTACAATACCTTTCTTAATACCAGCTTGATTATATAGGTACATCATTCTAAGACGTGCCATAATATTTCCGTTGGCTATTTTTGTTTGTTCTGGAATCATCCCCTCTATCTCGGATATACTTTTTCCAGATAAATCACAAAGAATATCTCGATCATTATCACAATAATCGTAGTTATAGAGATTTTCTATATAACTTTTATAGAAATCATACTGTGCAACTTCTCTATAAAAAGTTTTAACACAAAAAGCATTTCCTGTTAGATCAGACGAAGTAAGTTCATCTGGTTTATTCTTTATTGGAAGTGAATATCCGTAAAAAGGAATTCCAGATCTATTTCTAACTTCATTACATACGGCAGCCATAAGAGTACTATCCGCTCCTCCTGAGATACCAAGAATTAATGCTCTTATATTATTATCTATCACATATTTTTCGGTCTTTTCAACCATCTTATTAAATATGGCTTCTTGTTCTCCATAATTTAATTTTCTTTCATAAATGTTTGTTTTCATAATTATCAATGTTTTATTGTTACATTAATAAGGATTTGTCGGTTATCTTAAGGAGAAAAATAAAAGGGAAAATTTATTCCCTTTTACTTAAAAATTTTATACTAGATCCAGAGTTTCTACTAAGCATCTAAATATATTAAGAATATTAAAATAACATAATTTAGTGCATAAACTTGGAGAATAATCCTTATCATAAAATAAACCAGCCTCTCCCGCAAGCTCAAACATTAAATCCACTGTAAAATCTTTGAGTTTATTCTTAGAAATTCTAATATTTTCTGATATTATCCTAGTATTGTCAAGATCTCTCAAATTTATTTCAGAATCAAATTTAACTTCATAGAATAAGCACAAGCCTTTATCAGATGTGCGCTTTTTCAGAAATTTTGTTCCAGGATCAATTAGAAAATATACAGATTCTGTTTTTAGACAATCCTTATACTTTTCCTTCAGATAATCGTCAATATTTCTTAGTTCCAGCTCATCCTTGAAATTTTTCTCAGAAATTAATTCTTTATCGACAAGAGCTAAATTATAAACTGGAAGATTCTTGATTTCTAAAAATTTAGATACCCAATATTCTTCATTATTGTCAGTATAAGAAACTCTAACTAAGATATCACCTTTCAATCCTTTGGATCCATAATTTCTAATCCATTCTTCTCTATCCATTTATATCTCATATATTTTAATAATTTAAATTGATTCTTCTTAGCAAATATTTGTATGTGTTCTGGATATAAATTCTTTGCTTTAAATTTCTCTAAAAGAATTTCAGAAGGAATATCTATAACCTTAACATAAGAACTATTATAGTCTTCAAAGTGCTGTCCTGTTCGTTCCGACCTCACATTATATGATCCTGAGAATCTAATAGATTTCCCAAGTCTTTTATAAGGAGAGGAAATAAGTGATATTGCAATCTGAATAGTATCATTAAGTTCTCCATAATAAGATTTGAAATAATTATCAATATCTTCATTATTTTTTATAAGATCTAGATTAACATGTTTTAGATCTCCACATTTTGCATAGAAGTAAATAATGAACTTAGGTTGTCCGAAAGAATAAAATTTACGTACTAAATATACTTTCATCTTTGTAAAATTAAATCCCCAAGAATATTTTACTATCCTTGAGGACTTTTTTATTATTATCTTCTGCGCATTCTATGTATCCTATGAGCTCTAGATTTCTTCCTAGTATACTTCTTTTTTGATGTCTCTTTAATTTGTGGTTCTTTTGTTAAAACTACTTTCTTTTTAGGAGACACTCTAGCTTTTACTCCTTCTGAAATACCTGAACTTATAGATCTAGGTGGAATCACTGTTTTTCCTGATCCATCTGTATAAGAATTTGTTTCAGGGTAATATCTATATCCTCCAGAACCCAATACCCATGCTCCAAGTGCTGCATTATAAGCCCAAGAATTATTATTTCGATCACGAAAAATTTGTCCTTGTGTTGGTTTCTTTGGAAGTGAATCTGAAGTAGTTGTCCAAGTTTTTCTCCTCTCAGGAGATTTACTACATCCTCCAAAAATCAATAATAATCCTAAGATGAAAATTATTAATATAAAATCAATTGATCTCTTCTTGTTCATCTTTTTTCCTTTCTAATGGTTTAACTCTTTTATAATTATCATAAAACCAGGATAAAAGTTGTTTTGTTGCATACTCTACTTCATCCGGTTCAAGTTGAGATGATTTATATCTTATCGACCATTCAAGCATATAAAACTCAAGAGGCATAATGAAACTGTCTGAAGTCATTACTACTTTCAAACATAATCCTGGGGAAAGAAATCCTCTACCTGAAACAAACCTCTCTTTCCAGATATTATAGAGGTTGTATGGTACTTTATAGGTTTCATCATATTCGGTTGGAACTTCTCCTGTATCATTTACCTCCCATTTAACATCTTCAATCTCATAATCATTAAAGATCATTTCGAATTCCGTCTTGAAGTTTTCCTCATATATTCGATCAAGAGCTCCATAACCAGTTTCAGAAACCACGAGAATTAATCTATCAGCCGAATCAACTGCTATCACTTGACCTTTATATAAGAAACAATTTCCAGGTTTTAATTCAGGATCTTCACCTAAGAAATCTCTAAGCTCAGTTCTTACTTCAATTTCTTCTGAGTTTTCGTCGGCCGGATCTTTTTTCTCGTGTTTAATCTCTTCTGGAAATCTGCAAAAATCCCATTCTATTACTGCATTAAGTTTTTCCAAGATTCCAGGGATAACTAAATCAGCCATTCCTTTCTCACAACCACAGCGATATTTCTGTGCTAATACTTCAATAATCATAATATAATAAATTTATTTAACTATATAATTACCATTTTCAGAAATAAAATCAATTTTTATGGCAGGATAAGAACCACCCCATATATTAATTCCTCGTTCTTTCAAAATTTTCATAAGTGAATTAATCTTAAAACATGAATATTCCATTTCTATTCGAATATTACTAAGATCAAGAGTAGAAAAATTAGGTTTATTAAGAATTGTTCTAAAAATTTGTTTAATATTTTCTAGAAAGTCAATCTTAAGTAATTCTTCTGCATAATACTCAGCTAAAGATTTATCATCAAATACTTCATCCGGGATTTCGAAAGATCTAATTTTCCGAAGCATTGAAATTATTTGACTTTTAGAAATTACATATTCAGCTGATAAACCCTTAGTACATTTATGGATTACCTTATTAATCTTCTCAATAGATTTATCCACTACTATTCCTGTTACTTGTTTTGTTACCATAATTTATTTTGTTAATATTATACATCATATATAAGAATCTCAAGGGAGAAAGAAAAAAGAGAGGGAAATTAAATCCCCTCTTTATCATATAGTACTTTAAATCCAATATAATGAGACCTTGGAACAAATACATCTCCTACTAAAGGTATAAATCCAATCTCTCCAGTAATTTCATCTATATCTTTTGACTGTCTTCCTTTCTCTATATATAAGGTAGAACAATTAAAATCAAACTCCTTAAGAACTTTTCCACTTTTTGAATAAGCTGTAATCTTAATTAGCTTTTTATTTTTCTTCGTAATAAATCTACCAATCATTTTCGAAATTTTCTCAGTTCCTCGAATAGATATTAGTCTAAGGTTATTTTCTCCTGGTTTAATTGTCTTTGAATTTATCTGAGTTAGTGTTGTATATAAACTAAGACCACTCATTTCTGGTTTAAAATTACTAGTTTCGAATAATTCATTTAATTCTGCTGCTTCTTCTTTTGTTAATTTTTTCATAATCTTTATTTTTATTTATTCTTTTCATTAATAAGGCTTTCACGGGAAAAATAAAAAGAGGGATTTATTCTCCCTCTTTTCTTGCTTTTAATAATTCCTTATTAATTTCATTTTTTATAAATTCTTCCGCTTTTTTGTCAATTTCATTATCACCAAATAAATGCACTTCACATCTATTTATTACTAATTCAGCTTTAAATTCAAAATCTACATCGTGATATAAACCTGATAGACTCAGGCATACTTGAAATACAATCTCGCTTGATATACTTTCCATTGTTTCCTCCACATCACGGAATAATCCTTCGTACTCTCCACAATGATTAAGATACATTCTTTCTATAAAACTTCCACGACTATTTACTACCCCATCACAAGAAAGGTGCATATATATTCCACCTCCTTTATGATAAGTTTTAAGATTAAGTAAAATAGTATTCTTTTCTTCATAGAACTCTTTTGGGAATTTTATATTTACCCCTAATCGTATCGCATCACTACATAAGTCATACATACCGCGTGAAAAATGATGAGTAACTGTCAATGGATGTTCTCTATAAATATCACAATTCAAGTTTCCTATCAGCTTCATTAATTTTTCAAATGATATTTCATCTGGGATATATTCAAGTATTTTATTTATCTCTCTATCTACCTCTCCAGATCTATCTATATACAAAGTTTTTGAATTTAATAAGGTTCCATATTCATATTCTGTACATACTATATAGCCACCTAATGATCTAACATCTACCGCTTATACTTTCTTATTGTTGCCATAATCGTATGTTACATCTACTAAAACTGTTTTTGGTTTTTCAAAACTTATTACGTTTTGTAAAATTTGTCTCTTCATAATTTTCCTTTCTTTTTTTTAAGTTTATTAATATTTTATCATATATAAGGCTTTTAAGGAAAATAAAAGGAGTGACCATTAATTTAATCACTCCTTTCATATTTATGTTTATCTCTCTATTTCTACTATTTTTATAATAGTTCTACATTTAAATCCATTCATTCGAATTCTATCTATATAGTTATATTTTTCCTCTGGTTTAAGAGTTTGATTGTTTTCCAATTTTTGTGATAGGTTTATGAATCTTTGAACGATTTGTCGACTTTTAAATTTATCAGCAAGTGGTATTATTAATTTAATATTATCACTAGTACTTAGTTTTATTTTTGCGATTACATCTATTGCATCAACGACTTCTTTAGTAGTAATTCTTCCTCTATTGTAATTCTTTAAAGCTTGATCGCATTTATTAAACAATTTTCGATAATATGTTAAAACCTTTTTCTTTTCTACCCTTGATTTTACTGTAGGATGATAAGTTTTAAAATTATTATTGATAATTTCAAATTTAAGGATGACACTATTAATTATTCTTAATAAATCTTGCTTTTCTGAATTTTGAAAAGTAAAACTTTTTTCAACTTTCATTTTTATATTTTTAAGGTCGAAAATAATACCTTCAATATGAAATAATCTAGATATCTCATAAAGAAATTTCTTTTTCATATCTCTTATTCTAAAAGTATCATCCAGAGATCTTAACTTAATCATTAGTTCATTCAAAGCTTCTCCTCGTGAATATGCTTTGCTAAACTGCTTAATCTCTCTTTTAACTTGATTAAAAACACTTAATTGATTAATTTTGTTTCTTTTTCTCATAGTTTCTTTTTTTTATATTATATATCATATATAAGAATTTCAAAGGAGAAAAAAGAAAAGAGCCTCAATCCAATGTTTCCAAAGGATTAAGACTATCTTTTTTATTTACTATTTCTACTCTATGTGGCATCCAAAATTTCAAAGAATCAATCTCTTCATGGTGCAGTAAGAAATCAATTCTATTTGTATGCTTAGAACCCATAAGATCTTTTACTATCCATTCACCATTTAAACCTGGACATTTCTTAGACTGTATTAGAACTGTATCTCCAAAGCTAAATTTCCCACTCCTTCTGAGATCTCTAGAGACTGCAATCCATCTATGTTCACCTGTTTTAACTTTTTCAGGATGAACTTTACTTCCATCTGCTGTAATGCTTCCCGATCTAGCATAATAAAATGTAGCTAATGGAGTAGAATCTAAGTCCTTGGAGGGGCTATAAACACTCCAACCAAGGACTAGAACTATTATGATAATTAATCTACGCAAATTTCTTTTCTATTAAAACTTTCCCATTCAAGCTTCTTCAATGCTCGATTCAATTCAGAAAGTTTACCCTTTGTAATAGACCATCTATCGGTAGGATAGTCTAAAGATTCGAGATTTACTGGAAGAGGATTTTTCATATTCGGATCTGTATTACTATATAATCCGACTGGTTCAATCCAAACTTCCTCTTTTCCTTTTTCACCACAAAGTTTAAATACTGCATAAGTCTTAGCAGTCCAGAGAATATCAACATAATTTCCAGGATACAATTTATAATACTTCCATCTCATTGTATCTCTAAGACCAATAATTACTGATTTCTGGATATTATTACCATTCTCCATTTCAATCAACGGAAATCCAGGAAAACCATTATCAATTACTGGTTTATCTCTCCACAGAATTCCTTGCAAGAACTCAACTGCCTTTTCTTCAAGACCTTCACGACTACCAAGACACATAGAAATAACATCTAAATGTTCACGAATAGCTTTTTTCTTTTGACTATCACAGAATTCTTTTGGATTTCCAATTTTTGTTCTTTCACTAATCTTTTCCAATGATATATATGGAATAAGATCTGGACTTAAACTAGGACTCACAATTCTGTACAGATAGTATGATGGATCTTCGACTAGTTTGTTATTACTCAAAAAAATCGGATAAATATTACCGATCATACTGTTTGTTACGTTGTACTTAATCATTTCTTTTTTGATTTCTTTTTGTTATTACTACTATTTTTGTTATCACTATTTTCTATAAGAGATAATCTAGTAACAATCCGTCCTTTTGTTAAATCATAAGGACTTACTTCAATTTTCACTTTATCTCCTGCTAGAATTCTTATATAATTTTTTCTAATTTTACCTGATATAGTACATAATACTTGATGCTCCATAGAATCTAATTCTACTGAAAACATAGAATTCCCGAGCTCTTCAACAACTTCTCCTGTAAATGATAAATTCTCTTGCTTAGCCATATCACTCTAATACTCCTTCTTTATCAATTAACACTTGAAGATTCCAAAATTTACTTGATATAATTTCATTTACAATAACTTCTGGAATATTTTTAATACCTCCATAGTACTTAATCAAGTCTAAAATATCTACTTCAATTGTTGTATATATTTTCGGAGATTTTTTAGTACCGGTATTAGTATCATAAAAAGTTCTTACACCTAATCCAAAATTATTTCTAGCGTTTTCTATCAAATCTTTAATATCCAATAATAAATTAGGTGTAGCAGAGAATAAATCAGATAATTTAACTACCTCTAGAGTATAATTTGTTGATTTAATTCTTTGTCTACTAATCTTTCTGGAAGCATCTGTAAAGTGATTTTTAAAATAAATACTTCCTAAAGATACATAATTCTCAATTCCAGATAGTATTAAACTTTCTGGATTACCTTGACTTACTACCTCTACTGCTATTTCATTTATATTTATTCCAAGATCTATAAAGAGTTTTCTGTAATACAAATTTCTCATTGCATTTCCATCTTTAAAATCTTGATAAAATCTCCTTACTAAGTTTTCTGCATTCTTATCATTATTATTTCCTTCACCAATATAAATGTCTTCTCTATTCTTATTCAAATCCCAAGAACATAATACAACTTCATGTAACATATTCTTAATCATTTCAGAAACAGATTCAGGAATAAGATCTGCATAAGAATCTGATTCACTTGATTTCAATGAAAGAATATCAAGAATATATTTAGGATTTGAATAACTAGAAAATCCATAATCTGAAGTAATTGTATATTCCTTCATTGAATTATCAAAGATATATTTTTGATAATCTTTCAGACAAGTTATATCATTCTCCAAAACATTTCCAGAATCTACAGCGCTTGGAAGAGAGTACATAATCTGAATATCTTCCGGTCCAGAACCAATTTTTCTGGTTTTTAGAATGTCAGAGATTTTCTTCTCATCTCCAAGTTCAGAAACATATAGATACGCTGGAACCATTGAAGAATCTCCAAGAAAATCAGAATTTAACTCGTTCTTTTTTCTACTCTTAAATTCTCCAAGATAATAATACGTATTTGTTAATGTATCATATCTTCCACCAGGAATCCACTTCTTTACTTTTTTATTTAAAGTACAATTCATTCTACGCTTCATCTCTTCGAAAGCACTTTTATATTCCGCCATTTCAGGAGTCATAAAATAAACACTTTCTTGAGAATCTTCTGAAAATACTGCTTCAAATATTGTGTCTCCGAAATTAGCTTTATCACTCTTAACCTGAGTAATTATATTGCCAATCATAGGAACTCCAAAAGCTGTCCGATACATATTACAAACTAAGTAATATTGTTCTGGATCAGGAAATTCATCACACTTTACATAAACACTAAGATCATTAGATACTTTTAATTTAAATGAATTAGATTCAATAATCACTTCATCAAAAGCAGATTCGATATTCTTTTGTACTGCCGCTTTATAAGACTTTTTTTCAGGGGAGGCTAAAAAAACACGCTTCCCTGCTGAAACTGATAAGTCACACGGAAAATAAGCTATCAAATCACTTGTTAATCTCCAAGAATTTTTCTTCATAATTTTTCTCTTTTACTCAATTGTAAACTTAATTTTTTTCTTAACATTATTGAATTTTATACAAGATCCTCCAAGATAATCATGAATCCTGTATATCTCATTAATAAGATTTTCGTTTGCTCCTATCAGCGTTTTTGGATCTACAAGAACAACTGATGCAGTAGTAAACCTTCTTTTTGCTGTATCAGGATCAATTAATTCTGTACAAGAAAATAAATGTCCATCTGTTGCTATTACTGCATCATATAATTCTGGAATCTTAGAACACTCATAATTAAACCTAGCTTCTATGTATTGTTCAAAGCTAACACATCTCTCTCGCTCAGCATATGGAGTTCTCTTAACACTGACATAATCTTTCTCATAATAACTAAGAGTACTATTAACTCTTGCTATCAGTTCTTTGATAATTTCTTCCGTTTTCATTTAATATAATTGCAATTAAATCTTCAATTAGTTGTAATTTAGGTTTATCTGATAACATTATCTCTGATTTCTCTGGAAATGCTAAATATGTACTTTTCCAATAAGCATCTGGATCTCCAAGATTATTAGTTAACGAAAAATCCATTGAATCTTCAGGAAAATCAGAATTAATCAACCTATATTTCCCAGAAGTATACACAATTTCAGAAGTACTTCTATCAAGAAGACATTGAAAGTTCCCTATTTTAAAAGTATTCAAAATATAATCTTGCTTATGTTCAGAGGGTTTCAGTTCTTTTATTAAACTTACCTTCCAATTACTTAATGTTGTTTCTGAAGCTAAAATTTTATTATATAAGTCATCTGAATTTTTATACATTCCTGGAATTAATAATACTTCGAGGGAAGGAATATATACAAAAACTTTATTTTCCTCTTCCAAAAGAAAATATATACATGAAGACTCTGAGATACTAAGAAACTTACTCCATCTCTCTTCAGGAAATACTACTTTAGAATATTTTACATAGTCTTTATAAATTTCCTTTCCAAGAATTTTATAATATCTACTCTTTGTTATTAACTTTATCATTTTTATAAGTATTAAAAAATTCTAAAATTTTCATATCATTCCAAGAAACTCTAAATGAATCTCTAGAAGTAGGTGCAAATATTTCTGAAACTGCGTCAACGTACATAGTATGAGTAAATTCATCTCCCATATACATTCTCTTCCAATCAGCCTCTGTTATACAATCACGTACTCCAAGCTGTTCTATCGCTAAATTATCAAATCCTATAGTAGCTGATAGATTATTTTGTCGAGTATACAAAATTCTCTTTAAAGTCTTTTCCCACTCCTTAAGATCATACTTGGGTGGATTGCCGAGAGCTCTTCCCCAATTTTTATAACCAAGAATTAATACTTGTCTTCCAGACGTTATCAGTTCTTGGAGATCTTCTGGGGGAAATATTCCGGCAATGATATGATATACTTTTGTTTTAAAATATGTAGTATATTCGTCTTCTAAAGTATTTATTAACTTTTTATCAAACCTATCAATACTTACTCCAAATACTTTTACCATATCAAGTTTATCATGAAATTTCTTACGCTTCTCTTCAGTATTTAGAGACCTAGAATTTATGGTAAGTCTTGGAACAAATCCATTATCATCTGCCCACTTACATAAAACAGCACAATCATCTATAACAGAATCTTCAGTTACATCTCCACCTCCAATAGCTAATTCTATTCCAACTTTAGGAAGCTGAGATAAAACATCAATAGTTTTCTGTAGGTCAAAAGACTTTCCTTCAGAGATACTAGATTCATGACAAAATGGACATCCTATAGAACACTTATTTGTTATTTTCAAGTCTATAGAATCAGGAAACTTTGAAATAAGCTCCTCTCCTCTTCTTAATGCTCGATAAGTTTTTGTACCTGATAAATTATTAAGAGTAACATAATAATTTCCGTTTATATAAGAATATTCATCTGTTATCATAGTACTTTTCCGAACTCTTTTGTCATTACTGTATATGGTAAACTAATCCAATGAGATCCCCAAGTCTGAGTATCTTTTATTAACTCTTTAAAGATTTCATTTTCATTTGTAGAAAGTGAGTATAGTAAGGTTGATTTTTGTTTTTTACCATCACCTTTTATTATTGTTTTATTTATAATCTCTTTTTCCAGACTTTCACTAATCCAATATAATTTTCTATCACTAAGAGAAATAGGTCTAAAAGTAAGCTGATTATCACTATGAAATCCTCTCCACTTTTCCATTCCAAGATTTTTTTCAAATTTTTTGGTTTTGATATTATAAACTATATCTGAAATTAAAGATTCGTTTTTCAGATAATTCTCTATATCACAACCTACTGATTTATTATATTCAAAATCAACTCTACCTATATCTCCTCCATAATCAACGCTAACGATAATTTCTGGGTCATCAGTTTCTTCTTCATAGAAACCCTCTGGAGCATCTGAATTATCATTTCCTAAATATAGCCAAGATCTTGAATTAAATATAAAATTCTTAATTGATCTAGCTGATTCCATAATTTCAGGAAATATATCAGAACTATTATGATCTATCTCAGGAGCACCAGAATCCCAGTAATAATCCTCATCCTCTTCAACAACATCATCATTTGACCTGTTTTCTTCCCAGTCAAATACTATATCCTTTGCTCCAGTATATCCTAGGACAATTTCTTTTAAGAGTTTTACTTTCTTCCGATTACTCTTATATTTCCAAATTATACCACATACATACTGAAGTTTAGTCATTGGATCATTATATTTTTCATACTCCCAACCAAATGATTCAGATCTTCTAGGAACATGTATAACTCCCTCTGAATCCATAGGAAGTGTATCAACCAATGAATTAGGATCAACACAGATTACTACAGAGTGAGACGAACTACTATTAGTCTCAGGTAGATTTTTTCTAATTACTTGTTTTATTCTTTTCATAATAAAAATATTTCATAATCATTTATAAGGAAAATAGGCTCTTCTTCAAAGCCTTATTAGTGTATAAATTAAAATTTAAAAGAAGATGAAAAAAGAAAAATGGATTACAAGAACTGATGCTGCAAAGTTAGCAAAAGTAAGTACACAAACTATTACAAACTGGGGTAAATCTGGTTTAATTACTATCAGAGTTATTAAAAATATGACATATGTAGATAAGAAAACTCTGATTGATTTATTGGAAAGCAGTTTATCTAAAAAGACAACTGATTTAGGAGAATTAGAACGCCAGCTAGATGAAAAGATCGAAAAAATGAAAAAAGAGATCAAAGAAGTAGAAGATGTTACAAGAATTATAAGAATTGGATATAGAAGATACTCACACTGCAAAGAATTAATTATTGCATCTTTAATAGACAATATTCATTACTATAATGATAACTCAGATTTTCACCGCATCAATGAAATTTTATGGAAATACTTAACTTTTCTTAACTCTATTAATAAAGGAAAAGGAGAAAAGAATGTTGATGAAATTAAGAAATTAGCAGATTCTTATGGTTTGACAAAAAGTGATTTTACTAAATATATTAATGATAATATAAAATTTTTATATGATAACAATAAACTAGTTCTCGAAAAACTTGAAAAGTTAACAAAAGAGAACATGACCAAAGACATAGAATTAGCTGAACTTAAGAGAATCAAAAATGTAGAAAATATTGATGTTACTTTAAGTGAAGAGCAAGAAAAGAGAATGAGATTATTAAAAACTAGTATAAGAGACTTAAATCTTTCTCGTAGAGCACTTAATACTTTAGTAGATTATGATATTCAACATAAGAATATGAAAACATTAGGTGATATTGCAACTCGTACAGTAAAAGAAATAAGGTCTATATATAATCTTGGTTATCATACTTATATTGAATTAAGTGATGTAATAGAACATTATGGTCTTTGTTGGAATATAGATATAGATTATTTCATTTTAACTGGAAACGTAAATGTAAAAATAAAGGAGGGTTAATTCCCTTCTTTTTTCTTTCTCCAAATGATGTTTTTGCGCTCCTAGGAAACCTAAACCCTAATATATGACATAGAACAATTATAAAAGAAATTTTGTAGTTGTTCTTTTGTTTTCTTAAGAAATGTGTAGTGTTTACTTAATATATAATAATTATTAAAATATTATGAATGATTTTTGCAACTGTGGTTGTGGATTCAACCCTGGAAGTGATTACAATGCGTTCGGGGATATAGGTTACAATCTTCCGCTGATTTATGAAGTCTATTGCAAAACTATTCAGGAAGTAAATGGTACAGATCCAGATACTCAAGACAAAAATAATAAAATTTATGTCAAGAATGGAGTATTATACCTTCCTAATAGTTATCATGCAAGTTTCAAATCCCCAGATACATTGATGATCTACGATGAAACAGTAACTTACAAAGATTCTACCCTAGGTCTTGTAAATGATTAAGAAAATTTTATTAAACGTTTAATTAAAAGAAAGAATAAATTATGAGCGAAAAAATCTCTAAGATTAGTGTTGACGGAGTTGTATACGATATCGCGTCTACAGGTGGTGGAGAAGTTCCAGGTGATATCCAAGAACAACTCTCTGCTCTAGAAAATAAGGTAACTGAAGAAGCTAGTGCCCGTGAAGAAGGTGACGCTAAGTTATCTGAAAAAATTGAATCAGAAGCTTCTCGTGTTGATGGAATGGTAAATCAAATCAACGAAAATGTAGCTTCTTCTATCGAAACTCTGAATAATAATCTTGTTCAGGCTATCGAAACTATTAATAATGGTATTGCAGCTGAAGTAACTAATCGTGAAGAAGGCGATGCTAAACTTCAAGCAGCTATTGATGAATTAGCTGAAAAAGTAAACGGTGAAGGTGCTGATCTCGCTGAACTTGAAGGAAAAATTGAAAAAAATGCGGCTGATATTGCAACTGTAAACAATAATCTTGTTGAAGCTGTTAATAATATCAATAAGAATGTTGCAGACGGTTTCAGCACCATAAACGGAGGACTCAATAATGAGATACGTCCAGAACTTGAAAAAGCTGTTAAATATGAAGATACAGCAACTGAACAAAATCCTGGACGTAAGACTATTTTCCTAAACAATCATGATAATATTTGCGGAAAAACTACTGATGGTAGTGCTGTGAATATTGCTATGGTTTCTAAGTGGAATAAAGTAGATCTAGGTTCTAGTTCAGTAGAAATCAACTTAAACGGTTCTGCTGAAAGACCTACTTATAACGATTCCAAACAAATTGCCCTTCTTGAAGATGTTCATGGCAATATGGAAACTATTGCATTAGTTAAGAAAGATGACTTAACTTATGAACTTCAAGTAGGTGATAAAATTGCTGGTACTATTAATATTCCTGCAGACCAATTCTTGAAATCTGTTGAGTACTCTGCAGAAGATAAATCATTGACCTTTGTATTTAACACTTCTGAAGGAGAACAAACTTCAGTAGTTGATCTTAGCTCTTTGGTTGATACTTACGTAGCTGGTAATGGTATTGAATTAATTGAAAATGGATTCTCTATTAAATTAGATCCTTCCAGTGAATCTTACTTGAGTGTATCTGAAGCAGGTATTAAAGTAGAAGGTATCAATGAAATTAAGAAGAATGTTCAAGAAGTTGCTGCTAACCTAGTAACAGTTAATGAAAATCTTGCTTCTTCTATCGATGCTATTAATAAGAAAGCTGTTAAATATGAAGATGTAGCTGACTCTAATCTCCCAGAACGTAAAGCTATTGTTCTTAAGAATGGTGATGTTATTTTAGGTGGTAACTTAGAAGGTGGTACATCTAGTCTCGTTCAGCTTAATCGTTGGGGTGTAGCTGATTTTGGTTCTTCTAGCGTCCCATTTAATATCAATACTCCGAAAGATGTACGTCCAACTGTACAAGAAGCAGGTCAATCAGGTGAAGAAGCTCATAAGATTGCATATTTGAGTGATATTGTTGATAGCTCTGCTGACTTAGAAGAAATCAAGGAAGCTCTATCTGAAAAAGCTGACAAGTCTGATGTTGATGCTATCTCTGAAAAACTTGATAGCAAAGCAGATAAAGATAGCGTTGTAGAATATAAAGAATCTGGTGAAGGTCGTAAGACTATTCAACTAGCTAATTATGATTCTATTTCAGGCATCGATACTAAGGGTACTGGACATAATCTTGCTATGGTATCTAAATGGGATAAGGCTGATTTTGGTGCTCCCGGTCTTGAATTGAATTTGAACGGTTCTGCAGAAAGACCTACTTATAACGATACTGAAGAAATTGCTCTGGTTAAAGATATTCAAGTTTCTTCTTCTGATATCGAAGAACTTAAAGCTGCTGTAGAAGGAAAAGCTGATAAATCTGAACTTGAAGCTGTTCAAGGTGAAGTAGCTCTTAAAGCAAATCAGGCAGATGTAGATTTCCAAGTTAATGCTATTAATGATAAATTAGCTGAAAAAGCAGATAAAACTGAACTTGAAGAGGCTGTTAAATATCAGAAATTCGGAGAAGATCGTAAGACTATTCAATTAGCTAACTACGACAATATCTCTGGAGTCGCTACTGATGGAACTAGTCATAATCTCGTAATGCTGTCTAAGTGGGATGTAGCTGATTTTGGTGCTCCTGGTGTGAAAATCAACTTGAACGGTTCTGAAGCTCGTCCTACATATAATGATGATAAGGAAATTGCTTTACTTGAAGATATTGAAGCAGCTAACGATAAATACATTTCATATAAAGAATTAGAATCAGGTGCTAAAACTATTGAACTTGCTAATGGTGATTCTTTAAGTGGTGTAAACTCTGATGGTGTAGCTGGATTTAATTTAGCTAAAGTAACACCCGAGAATAAAGTAGAGATTGGCTCTGCTGGTATGGATCTTAACTTAGTTGGATCTGAACCTCGTCCTCTATTTAATGGTTCTAAAGGAATTGCTCTTTCAGAAGATTTAGAAACTAAAGCAGCCGAACTTCAAGATAATATTAATCTTAAGGCATCTCAATCTGATCTTGAAGCTTATATGAGTGCTACTGATACTAAAGTTTCTGAACTTGAAGAAAAGATCGGTAATGTTCCTACTAAAGTATCTGAATTTGAAAATGATGCTAACTATCAGAGTGCTTCTCAAGTTGATGCTAGAATTCAAGAAGTAGTTGCTGCTGCTCCTGAAGCTCTTGATACTCTTAAAGAACTTGCAGATGCTCTTGGTAATGATCCTGATTTCGCTGGAACTGTAACTACCGAACTTGCTAAAAAAGCTAATTCTATAGATGTTTATACTAAGGAAGAAGCTGATGCTAAGTTTATTACAGAACATCAAAGTCTAGAAGCTGAAATAGAAGCTAGAAGTACTGCAGATACTCAACTTCAGAATGACCTCCAAGTTGAAGCTACTACTGCAAGAGAAGCAGAAAAAGCAAATGCAGATGCAATTGTAGCAGAAGTATCAAGAGCAACTGAAAAAGAAGCAGAAATTGAAGCAAATCAAATTGCATATGTATCTGATGTAGCTGGTCTTAGCAATACTCTTGAAGCTTTGAATGCAACAGTTCAAATTCTTCAAAGTAAAGTTGATGTTCTTACTAAAACAAATACTGAAGTTGTAAGTGTTGACGGTTCTGCTGGTGAATTGAAAGATTCTTCTAAGGATTATATCGTATCAGGATCTATTAATGAAAATGCTGAAATCGTTGGTAAGTCTATCTCATTAAAATCAATTAAAGTAAGTGATAATGCTAGACTTAAATTGAATGCTGGTGATGTAGAAGCCAAAGATCTAAATATTTCAGGTTCATTCCCGAAAGCTAATGGAAATACTGTAATAAGCGTAAATAATGCTGAATTTATCGTATTCAAAGATATGGTATTTGATGCATCTGAAGTTTATAACGGTATTGAGATTGGTCTAGCAAGCAATTCTGTACTTCCGAAAAATATCTTGTTCGATAATTGTAAATTCCAAGGTGAATTCAGTAATAATGCTATCTTAGTATTCGGTACTCAAGACAATGCTATTATTACATTGAATAACTGTTATTTCGAAAAGATCAGTAATGCTCTTAGATTAAGTAATAAGTCTAATGCTTCTGGTGTAGTTGTTAATATTAATAACTGTACTGTAGATCAATGGGAAACTAGAGCTCCATGGCAAGGTTTCTTGATTTGCGAAGATTATACTAATAAGACTGAAGAAGAGGTTAATGCTAATAACTTGTTTGGTGACGGTAAGATTACTGTTAACTTTAATAATTTAGTTCATGCTGGAGTAAAGATTAATCCAGCTGATCCTGCTTCAGTTTGTGGCACTAAAAATGAAAGTCAAGTAGTTATGGTATGTCAAGATGCTGTAGCTGGTCCAGAAGGTGATTACTGTTTATCTTATGACGCGGCTAAGTTCCCAGTTGTAAGCTTTAAATAAAAAAAAAATAAATGGAGAGGGATTAAATTTCCCTCTCTTTTTTCTTCTCACTCAATAACCAAAAATCTTTAGTTATTTTCTTCATTATAACAGATACCATTCCAGCTAAGATAAATAATTTAGGTAATGATTGGTGAGTTATTATAAACCAACTACTTACTATTATATCTGCATCCCTAGCATAATTTTCTTGCTCTAGTGACATCTTTTCTCCAAGATTCTTAAATTCATTATATTTAGTGAGATACTTTTCTGCAAACTTTGCTCTTTTCTTTCTCTGCTTTCTTATTTTCTTTAAAAACTCTTTCTTTGTCAGCCACTTCTTTTCATAATATTCTTTTAATCGATTCTCTCTACACTGACATTCATGAAGTTGTTTTTTTTTAAAGATAGTTAAGCTTTGTTTTGCTTGTCTTGTAATTTCTCCTGTTTCCATTTTTATTCTCTTTTAAGTTTATTAATAAAAAATCTCCCTAAGCTATTTCATTGTTAGCTTAAGGAGTTTCTTTCTCTACATTAATAAGGCTTTAAAGGACTCAAAAAGGAAGAAAAATAAAATCCATCTATCTTCACAGACCGATGGACTAAATAGGGTACAACAATATTACAAACTTAAAAGAACCCGTTAATTCTTTTCTTTATCGTTTAGTAACTTGTCTTCTTTTTCCTTTATTTTTGTTTCTAAGTTCTTATTAATATCTTTCATCCAGTTAATTGCTTGATCTTGTATAAAAGTGTTCATCTTATTTTTTACTTCTGAAACACCATCTATTACACTATTCGTCTTCTTAACTGCTTTATATATTAAATATATACCTCCAATAATTACAGAGGTACCTACAATTACTTTTACTGTTTTCATATTATTTCTCACATTTATTTTTATTACATATATAAGGCTTTTAATCCTCTTCTTTTACCTCCCTTACAAGAAGATTCATATTCCTTGCAAGAGATACCATATTCTTAGTTCCTTTATTCTCTGCAACCGAACTAAAGAAAGCTATACATGCATTAGCCACTTCTGCCATTTGTTTATTTCTCCTATACCCAGCACTTTTTCCATATCTATCCCAATCAGCTGGATAACGCAAAACTTCATAACCTTTTTCTTCAGCATATTTTTCTCCAAGTCTATCAGCACCTCTAGCACATCCACTAACAATCACAATCTTTTCCGTTGGGTCTGCTGCTTTTCTTGATAAAATAAGATCACACTTCTCCTTAAGAAGATCGTAATCATCAAATTCTCTAGAACCACAAATAATTACTCTAAACATCTAAATAACCCTCCAATGTTTTAATTATAGAATCAAGTCCTTTATCTTCTCGCTGGGTAGATGACAGCCCAGATAAATAACCATGTAAATAATAACAAAAATTCTTAGGTAACGAAATCATGTCATCTTTTGAAGAGATTTCCGGGCTGAGATAATCCTCCAGCGGTCCATTACAATTATACCCATTATAAACATACCACTTTCCTGATTCGAAGATATATAAATACTCTTCAACTCTCTTAGGTGGTTTATCTGAAAAAGCTGGTTTGTTATTCTCCCAACTCTCACCTCTTCGAACATAATAGTCACAACCCTCAGGAGACTCTGCGATGGAACTGATATCACCACCTAGAATTAACTCAAAAGCTTTCTCAAATGAATTATAATAACACTGCAAAATCTCTCCAACACCATCTAAGTAACCATCAAAATGACAGTAAATAACCATATACTCTCCTTCCAGACAAACTTGATGTCCGTGAATGTTCTCGTATACCTTTCCAATCATTTCGGTAGGTATCTTAACTGAAATAGTACTTCTTGTTGACATAATAATTTAATTTTTATATTTATTTTTCTTTCTTTCCTCTAACAATATCTGCAACTCTATCTCCTGCAGCATCTTCTATTTTATCTCTTTGTTTCTTGAGATTATTATCACGACCATAAACTGCACCAATAATAGCTCCAGCAATTGGGATAGCAGCTGTCGCAATTTTTAGCTTTCGTTTCTTCTTTCCAACTGTTTCTATCATATTTTTACGACTATCATTGATTATCTTATGTTTACCTCTTTTAACTTCGTCTAAAACAGATTTTTCAAAAGGATCAACAGAAGCATTAATTCTCCTTTGCATCTCTGTTTCTACTTTCTCAGTTCGATAGTCATGAACTTTATTTATTCTAGCATTAGTAGCATTTTTTAATTTCTTAATTGAATTAATCTTCTCAAGCTTCATTTTACCAGCAACTCCAGCTGTAGCACCAATACCAGCTCCTAAAGCAGCATCCCATCCTTTATCAGATTTCTTTCTCTCTACTTCTTTAGAGAATAATTTACGTTTTATTACCATTTAACAACTTATTTAAATATTTAAAAAATTTACTACTAAATTCTAGATCTTCTGACTGAAAACACCACCTAAGGATCTTTCTATCATAATTTTCCATACTTGAAACTTCCCCATTTAAGTACGTTTCATTTAATTTTATCACTCGTTTCCTAAAATATTCCAAATCTTCTTTTAGAACTTTATTTATATTTCCCAAACAATCTGAAGTTCCTTGATATAATATAAGAACCTTCCACGTTTTTCCAGCTCTTATATTATAATAATCCTCTGATAAAATATCCATTTCGAGTTCCTCAATTTCATCTAATATATTCATTGCCATAAATCCAGGAAATTGGGATATATAGACATAAAACTCAGTCTTATGCTTATCTTTTAATTCTTTTTCTGTTGGTGGATTAATATAAGAATCTATACAAGATATTGCTTTAGAAATTAATTTACCTAACTTCATAATTAACACACCTCCTTTCTAGATAATAATTCATAACCTCTTACTCTTTTTTTCTCTCCATCTACAACTTCAGTAGATTTATACTCCTTTACCTCAAAGTAATTTTCTAGGTCTTTTGCTTTTGGTGTAGCATCATAATTAATACTAGAATATAAATAACCTAACCTATCTTTTATACTAGATAATGTTAATTTATCTCCTACTTTAAATTCTGAATAAATATTAGACTCTAATAGTTCATAGGAAAATGTTACTACTCCCAACTCTTTTTCTATGTCATACCTGTTATATCCACAAGCTTTAAGTTTTCGAGGACCTAATGATATATAATAAGATTTAATATTATCATGCTCCCCTATCTGATCTAACACTACTCCTATTACTTCATCTGAAAATCCATATTCACATAAATATTTCAATTTACTCCTAAAGGTTCCTAATTTTTGATATTCTCTCAGAAATTCAGATACCTCCTGATTTATTATATCATCAGGAGATAATGTATTATGGATAGTAGAGAATACTGTAAATCTATCTTTATAATCTATTTGTTGTATTCTGAAAGCTCTAATCTCATTTACTAATACTAAATTATTAAGTACAGGAATCAAAGTACCACCTTGATGTTCATTTACTGCTACATAACTATCTTTATAATTTTGAGTTTTCGCAAGTGTTTGATAAGCTTCAGCTAATGTTAATTTAGCCTCATCTAATGCAGTACTAAATGCAGATAATAAATCGTTAGTAGCCTTCTTTTTTCTTTCTATTTCTCTATCAAACTCTTCTTGACTAACCTTTCTATAATCACAAGTAGATCTATAATAAAATGTAGCTTCATTCTTCCAAGGATTATCAAACAATCTTTGCCTACCCAAAATCTGAGGCAAGTCTTCTGATATATCAACAGCTAAGGAATCAATATTACTATCACTAAAGATAAACGATCTAGCACAGGTAGAGTAAAAATCAGCACCTAGGTAAACAGTTCTAGTACAAAAGGTAAACATTTTAGGTTTAACTCCTTTTAATGGCACTTTTCCTATAGTAAATCTCTTTCCTAATTTCTTTTGTATCCTTTTAAGATTTTCTGGTGTATCACTACACAAAATATTTACTTCTTCAGGTTGGAGATTACACTTTTTTATAATACTGGTAATATGATTAACTGAATTTACGTAGAATACAGCTTCATCACTAACTATTTTAGTAGGATATCCATTTATCATTCGAACTGCACTTTCAAAATTTTCAGATTTATAAGATTGAATAATTTCAGGAAGTTTTGTTCCTACACTCATCATACTAAGTACCTTTAAAGCAGGTTTTAATACCCTAGATGGATCCTCCTTACCCCAATCCATATTAATATAAGGTAAGCCATCAAACTCATCTAACATATTTAAATATTCCTCTAACATGGGTGTAGCTGATACAAATAATGCACTGTGAGATTGATGTAAGTGATAAAGGAAGTCTAGTTCTGTATTACTTTTAAATTTAGAGTCATGTAAGATGGTTTGAAATTCGTCTATAATAGTATAAAAACTTTGAAATATACCTAAAGATGTTAATATATCTTTTACAATCCTATAAGAATCGTAAGTAACTAGAATTTTACATGGTTTATCTCCTAAGTATTTTCTCTCATTTAGGTAATCTTTAATTTCATTCATTAATCGGTTATAGACAGTATTTTTCCCATTAACCATCTCATCTAATTTTTCCATAAATACTTGAGATCTAGTTTTATCTACCTTGGAAAGATCTTTATCAACGATTAATTCCTTTTCTAGTTCATTCACTACTAAATAAACATCTCTACCATGTTGATCCTTTTTATTTTCTAATAACATTTTTCTGGGAGAACAAAGTATTACATTTTCAGGACCTCTAAGACAGTATTCTGTAAAACCACATCCAGGGAGTTGCTTATTAATTATACATTTTACAGGTAACTTGTAAAATCTAAAGTTTGTTCCTAATTCTGATATAAATCTTATCCCTCTAGGAACTACATAATCATTTAATCTTTTTATCATACTATTTAATATTTTAATTGTTATTTTTTAATTCAATACAGAATCCAGTTACATAAAAGTGAAGACATAGGAGTCTCCCTTCTTCATTAATTAGAGTTTGAAAGGATAAGAAGAGCAAAATCGTCATTTAAATAAAGTAAAAATACAAAATAGTAATATATATTAATATGATGAAAAAAGTTCCACTTTAATATTTAGATTAGATTCGCCTCCTCAAGAGGCGAAAATCAATAATATAAAATCTTTATAACATCTTCATTTTCTGGGTTTATTTTCTATATATCTATTCAATGTTTCTTTTCTAAGACACCCCTAGCGGTAGCGAAAAGGGGTGTAATATAAGGGAAGCTCCTTTGTCCTCATAAATAAGTTACAATAAAAATAAAGAAACCAAGGAAATAAAATCCTTGGTTCTTATAAGTTTTAAATTTCACAATCCTCTATTAAAGTCTTGAATTGTTCAAAGTTTAAAGTACCACCTCCAGCACTTTTATGTCCAAAAATAATGCCTCTATATCCAGCACAACTAAATTCTGGAATTCGATCAGGTTCTTTATACATTGATATACTATATACTCCTTTATCTCTTCGATTACATACTATATAAATATCATAATCATTTAAGACAGAATTAAAGACTGTACTTGAAAATGCAGTTCCTATTACACAAACTCCTCTATATTTTCCAGCAACAGTAACGGGAAATGAGAATGATTTAACTACTCCTTTATTAATTTTATCCTGATTTTGTTTAAGAATAGTTCCAAGTTCTATTACTTCTGTCAATCTATCTTCCCAGAAACATAGATTAGGAAATTCATAGAGCCACGTATCAGGATTTAAGCCATATTTAAATTTCAAACCACTCTGTAAAGGAAGTATTACATCTTGCCAATCATCCTCTCCAACTTCATCTTTTCTCCAAGTATCATATACTCCAAGAAGTCGAATAAATTCTGGAATATCTTGACCTGGACAGAAAAATCTCCAAGTTAATTCACAAGCAGCTGGTCCAATCTCACGAATACCTTTAATTCCGGTGTAGTTATTTTGTATAGAACTTTCGATGGATGATACATGATGATCTATGAATATAAAGTTATCTCCATAGTGTTCCCAAACCTGTAACATAATTTCAGGAGGGAAACTTATATCAACCATACAGATCAGGTCATAGGGTCTTCCATTCTTATCTACATACATTTCTGGAATTTCATCTCCATAATTATATCCGGTTTTATCTACTTGGTACCCTTCATCGTATAGTGATTTTACTGCTATACACATACTGGATGTTCCATCAAAATCTACCCTATGAAAGATAACTAACGCTTTTTTATTTCTGTTCATATCCTAATAATTTAATTAATAAATCAATTTCACATTCTAGTTTTGTTAATAATTCTATAGCTTCAATCATAATTTATAATACGTTCTATAAATTCAGACTTCATAATTGCTCTCGCTTTAAGATCTACTATATGATTTAAGAGATCAAGTTCTGCACAGTTATACCAAAACCATTTTCCTCCAGAAGAATATTTAGTATCTTCTCTTTCTCTTCGTTCTTCTATAATTTTTATAAACTTTCGATATACTTCCTCTTTTTCTTCTGGGAGGTATGCTATTTTATAATCAAACGTACTAGGATATAGTTTTAATTCCTCCATAAGTTCTCCGGCCGTATATCCAAAATCCTTAGCTACTTGTGAGAATGTAGAAATTTGATATCCGCGTTTCTTTAAGTAGTTCTCCATTATTTCTTGGGAGAGAGTTATACTAAATACTCGATTTCTACTATTATATTTCGTTATCATCTTCTTTCTATAAATTTAACTTCAGATTCGATTATACCACGGCCGGATTTTTCATGGAGGGTTTTTGTTTTAGGTATATATCCAGAGTCCATAGGTTCAGTCATATAAAATAAACTAGTTCCTCTAAATGTAGCTGTTATTACTTTTTGGCCAGGTTCTACTTTTACTTCCATAGTTCCTCCAAACAATACAGTTCTTTTATTCTCTGGGAAAATAAATACAAATACTATATATGCTACAGCTATGATTATAATTCCCCAAAATATTAATGTTCTCTTTTTCATTGTTGTTTTATTTTATAAATTAATATTAAATTTTTATTGGTAGGGAAATATAAGTATACATTAATATTTCCTAAAGTATCAGAAGTTATTAAAGAGTTGTTATTTGGTTTAAGATCTATAAACTTTTCGCCTTTAGGAAGATTAATTGTTACTGTTGTTGAAGAACTAACATCTTCGACCTTTTCAACGGGTTCACAACTTACTAACAATAATGTTGTTAACGTTAATAATGTTAATAATTTCTTTTTCATATTTTTTAATTTAAATTTCATATATAAGAATTTCAAGGAGAAAAATGAAGAGGAAAACCTTAGTCTTCCTCCATTACTAATAATACTATGTTATACAATTCAAGCTTTCTTTTTATTTCGTTCTCACCATTTCCTATATTCCATAAAAACAATGGTCTTAGTTTCTGTTGATATCTATATTCACCCCAATCCATCTCTTCAATTTTTATACCCAAAGTGTCTTCAATCATCTTCTTTAATTCTAGATGATTATAGGTTATTTGCATTTTCTTATTTTCATGCATTTCCAATAATCTAAGAATTCCAGAAGACGCCCTAACAGATACTATTTTCTTAAGATATTCACAATCAAGTTCGGTAAGGCTATATATCTCCAGTAATATATTTAATTCTTTTTTTAAGTTGTCGAATGTATAACTTCTATAAATCTCTAGGGTATTTGATACACTTCTATAACACCCCATTCCATAACTTAACCAACAAATAAACCTAGTTATTGTTGCCTTTAATTGTAATTTAATTTTTCTAATAATTTTTTCCATATTCTTATTTTTTTTTAAATAAAAAGTCTACCCGAGTTTTTCTTCGAGTAGACATTTCACTTATGATCTATTATCTTTTCACATATAAGGCTTTGAGGGATTCTGATCTGATAACATTAATAATTTTTTAGGAATATCATCTTCTGGATAAAGATAGGATAATACATCTTCTTTTTGATATTTTTCAATCATTTCTTTCCATGATGTATAATCAATTAACCTAAATCTTATAAACCTATCTTCTACTGGATACTCTCCTCCAATTATATATTTATCATTCTCTTTTACATACCAAGATGTTAATGGTCTTTGTAAGAAACTCTCAAGTTGATGATGTGGATCTTCTCCATAACATGTATCTAGTACAATCTTATAGTGCTTATCCACATGTTGAAGAGGTATAATATCAGGTCCTAAACTAGTTATCATACATATAGACATGTAAGTATTAGGAACTGTACAACCTGATTCCTTAAGAGCTTCTATAGTATGTATCTTAAGAAAATTAGTGAAAACATTTTTGTAATCTTCTATATTTATTTTATATCCTAAGTATAATCTTTCAGATGGTTGATCACTTAGGATAGATCTTGGATTTTGAATTTCTATAATATTATCATATGTCCAAGATTTTTTATTTTTCCAGTAAGTATCAAAAATTATATTAAATAAATCAACACTAACTTCAAACCATTTACTAATCATATATTGGTATTTTAAATAATTCTTTTTCTGTAACCCCATCCAGAAATAATAATTCTCCAAAAGATATTACAAATATTAGATCTGGATTATTAAAACCTTCCCGATAAAATGATAAGTCCCCTGGATAATTTTTGGTCATTATATGATCTGGAATAAAGAATTCTACTCCATCATCAAATAAGAATCCCATTTTTATTCCATACTGAAATAAGAACTTATCAACTTCAGATAACTCAATATCAGGATAAATGTTTCTTCCTAGTTTTATTTGCTTCATAATGGTAGAATGGACAATCTTCGCTACATTCATCAGATAAAATGCAACTATTATTACAAAATGTTTTTATATCATTATACATATCTTTTACTGTATATATTCCTTTTTTCTTCTTTTCTTCATTGATTCCACAAATTGTACAATCTTGAGAACTAATCTGAAAAACTTTATTCAAGTATTTACGACGTCCAGCAACTTCATAATACTCTGCATAAATTAAGTACGTTATATCGTTATCAGACATTGCTTCTTTCTTACTAGAAATATAAGATCCAAGTACTGTCCCAATAAATTCAGCACAATCAAACATCCAAGCATCATTTATAGGAATATATACTTTAACTTTAGTACCAATCCTATAGGTTATTTGTGGATAAAAATCAATCTCTCCAGTTGATATATTTTTCTTGATGATATTAATCTTTTCATTGATTTTAATATAATCCTTATCTTTCTGGCGATTTATTATCCATAATACATTTTTCAACCATTCATAGATCTTTTTCGCTCTTCCCATTTTTCTTTTGCTAATTTTTGTAAATCTTCAACAGTATCAGTTTCATCTACTATTTCTATTCCAAGTAAGTTTTCTATAACATCTTCAAAACTAGCTACTCCGACAAATGTTCCATACTCATCTACTACTATTGCTAGATGTTGTTTAGTTTTAAGAAATTTTTCAAACAATACATTAACACTAGATGAGTCCGGAATAAATATAATATCAGAATCGTAATCTGTATGTTTTATTGTTAACCCTGGCAGATAAACATCATAATCTTGATATATGTCTGACTTATATGCTATTCCAATTATATTATCTTCAGTATCTTCCCATATTGGTATTCTAGAAAATTCAAATTCATCTGGAAAGTCCTTAAGAAAAGTATTAGCATCGAAAGATTTTACAACAGTTCTAGGAGTCATTATATTTCCAACAGTTAATTTATCAAGAGCAAGTAGATTTTTAATTATTTTACTTTCTCTCCCTGTAAATATTTTCTCTCGTTCTCCAATTGTTGCCATACTAGATATTTCTTCTCGAGAAACAGTTGCTTCTTCTGTTTTTGGTGAGAATATAGCCATTACATATCTTGATATCCAGACTATAGGATATGTTATATAAATTATCCAAGTTAATATATTAGCTGTAATTGAGGTCATTCTTTTCCAATAATGTGCTCCAATTGATTTAGGTATTAATTCACTGAGTACTAGTATTAATAGAGTCATTATTCCAGAGATAATTGCAAAATATTTCATTCCAAAAATCTCAACAGCCTCTATACTAGCTAAACTTGTACCTACTGCATGAGCAGCTGTATTTAGTGTTAAAATAGCAGAGATAGCATCATCTACCCTTTCATTCTTTAGCTTCATAAATTTTATTGCTGCCTTAGAACCAGAATCGATTTTAGACTGAATAAATGAAGTCGGTGTGCTTAATAATGTTGCTTCAAGAACACTACAAATAAAGCTAATTGTTATAGCTATACTAAAATAAAAAATCATTCCAAATAAAGGATCCATAATTTTTTCTTGTTTTAAATTTATTTTATTTTATTATTATTTTTATATCATATATAAGAATCTCAAGGAAAATCTAAAAGCCTTATTAATGATGAAAACATATAAATTAAAATATTATGAAACCAAAAAAGAATAGAATTTATTGTCCATTAGCTAATAGAGCTAAGATGTTATTTGAAAGTAAAGATGAAGCTGATAGATTTATAGAATTCAACTCAGAGGATTTTACAGGAAATAAGAAACCTACTAGAGCTTATTATTGTACATGCTGTGGAGGTTGGCATATTACTTCTAAAGATAACATTCATATTAGTGAAGAAAAAGATATTGAAGAGCAAGAAAAAGTGATAAATAAAATGATTCAAAGCTATTCAAAAGATATTGAAAATCAAAAAGAAATAGAAGATATTAATAGAAGAAAATTAAATAAACAGATTACTTCTATAGAGCAAAAAATTGGGAAAAAAGATAAATATAAAACAAAATCTAAAGAACAATTATTATCTTATTTGGATGAAATAAAACAGGTTGAGGATTTTATGAATGCCAATAAAAAAGAAACATTGTCAAGAGCAAGAGCTTATCATAGATTAAATTTATTGAGAGATAAAATTTTTCAAGGACTTGTTTTTAATGTGTATCGTAAAATTGTAGATGAAATACGAGAGGTGAGAAAACTTATATTACTTTTTGAAAATAAAGAAAGGACAGATGAAATGTTAAATGAAATAGAAAAAGAAGTAACTGAATTAGAAGAAAAACTTGGGTATTCTAAATTAACAGAAGATCTTAGAAAGCGAATTATGGACACTAGGGAGGGAAAATAAAATCCCCTCTCTTTTTCTTTCCTTCAAAAACCTTTAAAAATCTTATAAATGTAATAATAACTTAAAAAATTTGTAAAAATGAAATTGAGTAGAAAAGAAAAACAGGCAAAGAAGAAATTAATTGGTGTTTACAAACAATGTATCGATGTAATGACAAGATATATGGAACCAGTTGCTGTTATATCCACTACAAAAAAGGGAGGTACTCAGATTACAAGTATGAGATTCCCTGACTATCATTACAAGAAAATTATTAAGGAGAAAATTCAAAAAGTAACAACAGAATTGAGTAATAACCAAGGTTAAAAACTCAGAAGACTTAGCACTTAGAAATAGGTGTTAGGTCTTCTTTTTGCTCTTCTAGAACCTTAAAGAACTTATAGATGTAATTATTAAACAATAAAACAATATGAAAATCGTAAAATCAAGTGTATCCATTCTCCCTCAAGAACCTGGGGTGGATGGATTAATGAAACATGTAGAAAAGCTTGGAAGAATAGCATATCTAAGTGAAGATAGAATGACTGAAGATTCTTGGGAAAAATTTGATAAGATGCTTTATAATCGCGGTCATTGGGCTGTTTTTAATTCTGGAACTGTATATCTAGATGTTCCTGTAAATTATGGAACAGAAGATCTTCTGCTAGAATTAGAAAGAACAACGAGTCCTTATACAAAAATTTGTTATTCAGATGATAATAATCATTGTTATCTAACTACTAATCTTAGAGTTATTTATCAGAAGAAACTGGAAGATTTTATGAATGAATACTGGTGTGAACCTACCGAATATCATTATCATAGAGTTACTTCTGTATGGGTTTGTTCTAGAGGTATACAGACAGAATTAGTTAGGCATAGAATAATGAGTTTTATTGCTGAATCAACTAGATATGTAGGATATAATAAAGGTCGCTATGGAGGGGAGCTTACTTATATTTTGCCTCAATGGATCTATCGAGTAAGGAATAACATAGGTAATACAGTAGATTCTTTAACAGGTCTCCCCAGAAATTATATTTTAGACCTAGATGGACAAGATTTGTGGGATCATCTTACTATTTATGACAGAACTGTAGCATCTCGAGATAGATTATGGAGGGAAATAGAGAATGAATATCTTTATGAAACTACGACAGATGAAGGAGAAAAACTTAAACCAGAAGAAGCTCGTGGAGGTCTTTGTAATGATTTAAAATCGGTTGTTGGGGTTACTGGTTATATTGAAGATTTTATAAAAGAGCCAGAAGAAGATACTCTAGAGAATGAAGGATTTTTTCATTTAAGATGTGCAAAAGATGCTCACCTCGATATGCAAATCTTAGCTAATGATTTAAAACAACAATTTATTGATACAGGATTATATAATTTAAAATAAATGGAATGTATTTGGTGTGGATTCAAAAGTAATGATCCAATAGAATTTGAAAAACATCTATCCGAAGAGCATTTTTTAAGTTATCAAGAGTATTGTGAAATTGAATTAACACATCAAAAAGATCTTGATAATTTTTGCTTTAGATGTAATAAATATAGAGGTCCATTATCTACATTAATTAAAGATTTTTATTATCTTCCTTGTAGAATATGTAGTAACTCTATTACAAAGAAAACAGAAAAACAAGAATTAATTAAGACTATTATAAAGAATATAAAATCTTTTTATGATTATATTCTTAGTGATAGATATTTACAACTATTCTTAATTGATAGCATTTACCATTTAGCTACTTATTCTCATGATTACTTGGAATTTAAAAAAGTCTTAAGTAAACTAGATCTTCCAAGTCGAAATGATATATGGTTTTTAGATTGGGTACCTGGATATCCAAAAATTATATCTATTCCGAATTTGACTGGTATAAAAATAGTAAATCTATCAGAGAAGTATAGAGTAGTATCAGGAAAGAATAATATAGAAATTAATAATTATAAGATTCTTTTTCCTGAAATTGTTCCTTATGATAAACAACATTTTAGTAGATATAATATTCTTAATCTAAATTCTAATAGAAAAACAAAAAGATTAAAATTAGATAATTCTCCTAATTGTGTTAAGTTTTTCAATACTCAAGGTTATGATACAAAATCAATATTTAAAGTTATTGATACTAAAACAGAAGAGCCAGTAAATCTAAAAGAAATAAGTTATCAAGATTATACTATAATAAAGTTAATTCTTTTAAGAAATAAGAACTATATGAGATTTGTATTTTCTATTTTCTTAGAATTACTTGGAGCTTGTAAAGTATTTAAAGATTCAGTATTTCTTAAGAACAGTATTAATTTAAATTCTGAAAAAGAACCAATAATTAATATTTCTTGGCTTCCTGAAAAAAATGAAACATTATCTAATAATATAATTAATATATCTATTTTATGACAACATCAACAAAATTTAAAGTACAAGGGGTAGGATTAGATACTTCGAATATGACAATTAAACCGTGGGTAGATCCTGAAGATGAATACTCTTTTGATTATTTTCATACATCTATCTCAGCTAATAATGATTTCTTAATTTCTGAGTTTATAAAGAGTTTTCCAGGAGGTAGCTTAATCACTTCTATCGATTTTTTAGATAATCCTGAAAGAACACTCTTAGGACATCTTCTTGAACTTGGAAGAAAGAAAGTAGACCTGTTATTGATAGATTCTGAAGTAATTCTTAAAAACCTAGGAACTGTTAAGGAAACTATTAAACAGCTTAGAGAATATAAAATAATTGAGGAGTTTGGAGTAAAAAATCCTAAGACCGCCGAAGATCTCAAAGCCATGGAAGAAGCTATTGAAGAGAAAATTAAATTCGTTTCTCTTGATTTATGTCCTTTGAATTTTAATTATGATATTGTTAATTATTGTAAGGAAAATACAATAGATTTGCTTGGCTTTAATCCTTTCGGCGGATATATTAACTCAGCATCTGTAATATCTAGCTTTACCATTCCTTATCTTCTTGGTTTTTCTGGAAATTATTGTTCTGTTATATTTTTATCTGGACGTGATTTGATTTTATCTAAAGAATCAATGTTATATATAAAAGATAATATAATTGGATCTGAATGTTCAAGTAAATTTTCCTTAAAAAAGAATGTGTCTAGACTTCATAAACCACTTAAGAAAGTTGTAGATACTTCGTTGATATTTAATAAGAATCTAGTTTTAAGTGTAGATTCTCCTGAGTATTTATTTCCTTTGGAGGATATTAATATAAATTTAGGTTCTCCAGTAAATATTGTTGATGGAATTGATCCAAAATTAAGAACAGAATTAGAGATGTTTGTAGATGATCTCTTGGAGGTTACAGAATTTCCAAAAGATGCTACTCTTCAATCTAAATATGCTGTAATGAGATATCAAGTTTTATCAGCTCTTCGAATAAAATTTCCTGAAACAGATGGATGGAATATTCATGTAGTAAATACAGGAAAACTCGTCTCTGGAATTTTAGTACATAGAGAGATCGAAGAAAAGAAGAAGGGATTTTTTAAAAAGAAAAAAAATTCTCAAAAAATTGAGTCTAAACATTTTCTCTGTGCACTTCCCAAAATCGATCTTCCAGTGTTTATAGAAGAACCCGATGATAAAAACACAGTCCTCGAGAACTCAAACCCTAATAATTGAGAAAATCCGGAGTTAGTTGTGTACCCCGGAAAATAAAAATAGAAAACATTAATAAATAAAAAATTATGAGAGTTTATAATGGAACAAAATCACAAATTAATTTACCTTTGTCAGGTACTCAACGAATTACTATCCCAGCACATTCTGTCTCTGGTGATATTATGCCTAGTAACGAATTTTTAAGTTTGCTAGTAAGTTCCTATGATTACAAGGAATTAGCATTAATTGTATCAGGACCATTTGAAATAAATATGTGTGCAGGAGTATCAGGATCAGTTGGTTTCGTAGTTCAATCCCTTGATGAAGCTATTGAACGTTTTGCACCAAAAGAATGTCCAAAGTGTAATCAAGATCCTTGTGTTTGTAATAAGGAGAAAGAACCGCAGCCAGTAGATAAAAAACCGGCTGCAACTCCAACAAAACCGGCTGAAAAAGAAAAAACAGTGCCTGAAATTAAAGAGGAAAAGAAATAATTAAACCGTATTATAATGGGAATCTCAAGAGATGTATTTTATTCTTTAGAGATTCCTTTTTATTTTCAACAAAGAAAAATGGTAGACTATAAAGAAGTAAAATTAAAAGATGGACGTGTATTAGTATTCTGTAATTTCGAAGAACTTCTTAAAGATTTTTATGGAGTATCTAGTATGGAAGAAGTAGAACCTCATGCAAATTCAACAGGTCACTATATTATTCATTGTCCATTTTGTAGAGACTCTGGACATACAAAACATAAATTATATATAAAAACTGACTTAACTGTTGGTACTTGTTTTGTATGTAATCGAGCCTATGTACATGTGTCTGATGAAGTTGATACATCATTTAAAGTACCTGATTTTATGTCATTGTATTATGGATATTCAGGTCATCCAAATGTAGTTAAACTTACAGAAGATCCTATATGGACATTAGATAAGTACTGGAATGAATTTGATAGTTTTGATCAAAGGGGCTATGATTATCTAATGAGTAGACATCCTTTTATGAACGACATCTATAAACTCCTAGACTTTAAATTTGTTGACGGAAATGTAGTAATGCCATTTAAATATCATGGGGAAGTATTTTATTACCAGATTAGATTTTCTGGAAAAACGAAAATTAGATATCTTTTCCCACAAATATCAGCAAAACCTCCTTATGTAATAGATCATGGTCAAGGTCTAAGAAATATAATAGTAGTAGAAGGGGTATATGATGCTATAGCTGCTTTAATTATGGCACCTGATTATATACCTTTTGCAGTTTTGGGAAGTTCTATATCAGATTATCAATTAGATTTTCTTAGTGAGTACGTTCCAGAAAAAATCTTATGTTACTTAGATGATACTGAAAAATCTATGGGTGTAGCTAAAAAAATAAGAAAAAGAATAGATTATTGCCCTATTAATATCATAAAATCTAATGGAGAAGATCCAGAAGAGTGTATGAAACGAAAACTTAGGGCTGGAAATAATTTGCAATGGATTAAATAAAATGATAACAGCATCGATAGATAATACTATAAATAAAATAGTAATAAAAACCGATGACCCTAGTGTAAAATGTCTTTTAGAATTTAAAAGAAAAGTAACTAAGTATTCTCCTTGGTTAAAATCTTGGAATACAGCTGAAGAAATAGCAAAACTTTATGATAATCCTAGATCATGTGGACCTAGGAAAGGAATATATACTTTTATCTTAGGAATGGGATGGGCAGCTTATATTGCTAATGTATTTAAACCTATCTTAAGTGATACGGATTATAATGCAATTCTTAGAACAATATTTGCAGATTATTATCGAACCTATCCATTTCCAAATCTTAGGGATTATCAGAATGAGGATATGTTACATGTGTTAAAATATAAGAGAGCGATTATTCAAACCAATACCGGATATGGAAAAACTGAAACTATAGCAACTCTTATAAACTATGCACATAATGAACTTGGAAAGAAAGTGTTGGTTATAACTCCAGGAAAAAAAGCGAAAGATGAAATTGTTAAGAGATATGAGTCTAGATTTGGAGGTAAATTGCCAACTTCAATAGATGGAGATCTTGGATGTATAATTACTTCAGGATTTCTAAATCAAAAGAAAATAAAAGATCCAGACCTATGTATTTTAGAGGAAGAGAAACTTAAGAAATTCGATTGGGTTCTAGTAGATGAAGTAGAATATACTATTAATCCTTCTGGTGAATGGATATATAATAGACTAGTGAATGCTGAAATTATGTATGGATTTTCTGGAACTGCAGATCGAGATTCAGGAGTTATGATCACATTTGCACAGGGAATCACAGAAACAGTAGTAAGAAATAAGGACTTAATTAAATATTTCGGACCAGCATTAGTTTATAGAATGCCTACTAGTCTGAAAATAAATAGTATCCACATAAATACTATCGCTCTAAATAATATTAAATTTACAGAAGAGGATTTTAATGAGGATAATAATGTCTATAATACAATAATGTCAAAAATTTGGGTTGATCCTGGAGTATGTGAATTGATTGTAAAGATAGCAAAAAGATATCCTAAATTATATATCCCAATAAATAATTTAAATAATATTATTTCAACTTGGATAGATAACTTTTTTATTGGAGTATTTAGAGTGCTCTTAATTTGCGGCGAAGGATATATTTATTATGATTTGTCTGGAAATAAAACAAATCTAGATCTTCAACAATCATGCGAATATATTAAAAATGGAATGGTAGATATAATTCCTAGTACCGCCGCAGGATTTAGAGCACTAGACCTTCCTGGATTAGAAAATATATTACTAGTTTCTAATATCAACGCTGGATCAGTTCTTCAACAACTAGGGCGAACAGCAAGAGGAACTAATATGAACGTTCTTGCACTAAAACCAAAAATACCGAAAAGAATCCCGGTATATACAAAAGGATTTGAACAAAGAGATGAATTATTACACAACTACTATAAGTATTGTGATATTCAAGATATAGTTATTAATGAAGAAAATCTTTAAAAATATAATATGGATAATGGTAGTGTATTTGATTTGATTTTTAGCTGTTTTAATCAATATTTATTTCAGGATGCTAAAAATAATATATTAGATCTTCAATATTATTTTCAGACTAATCCACAAACAGCCGGAAATGGTATGGTCTCTCAACTCGTGGATGCTATAAAGACTTATCCTCTAGAAAATATAGATGAGCCTTTATTTAGGAGTATCTTGTTTAGATCTCAGAAAACTCCACAAGAGACCCAAGAGGTGATGAATGAAATTATAAAATGGAAAAGATATACAAAAAGTCAAATTGAACCAGCCAGAAAGATTTTAACCGATGTAATATATTCAGTTAATCTTCAAAAAGCAAACAGACTCTATTCTCAAAATCCAGAAGAGTATGTTAAGTTTGTAAAAAATATAAATGTTAAAACTACTGCTGATCTAGATAATTTTAGTGAGATTGGATTTACACAAATAGATATTAATTCAATCATCGCTGAACAGGCAGAAGGTGGTGTACCTAGTAAATTTGAATGGATAAATAATTGCTTTTCATGTGGAGCTTATGAATTTGGACAACTCGGGCTAATTGCGATGCCTCCAGGAGTTGGAAAGAGTTTAATGGCTATGCAGGAAGCATTGAACATGAGTTTACAAGGTTATAAAGTACATTACTTGGCCCTTGGGGATCTTAAAATGAAGGACTTTAAATGAATGAAGCATAGATATAAGAATCTATGAAAATTCTATTAAAATGCTAGAACTATTAGAATAAAATAGAATTAGCATCTCTATCTCTTAGATAAAAGATAGAGTTCAACGACTAAATATAGAACTATAAAAATATAGATGATATAGTCTAATAGTTTAATGAAAATTAAATTTATAATGATTATCAGATTAGGAGCTCAATTTACAGGATTGCCATTCAGTGAAGTATCTCAAAACATAGGACCAATCTATAACAGTATGTGTCAAATGATTGGAGATAATCTTAGTATAACTATATTACCAGCTGGAAAAATTTCAGTGGATGAATATATAGAATTCATGAAAACCAAAGATTATAAAATCCTGTTTATCGATTAATTGCTTAGTCGCCTAGATATTATTCTAGGAAAATTATACTAAAATGCTGGAAAAATCTTGGTTATACCAAGTGTAAATCAGCAAAAAGGATTATCTTAGATCAATCTAAGTAATATAAATCCTTTCTCAACGACTAAATGTATAACTAAGTTTGAAATATAACCTAGATGATATAGTCTAATAATTTAATACAATATTAAATTTAGTAATGTATGACGCAGGATTTAAAAATTCTATGGGAGGAGAGGATAGTTCTTCCATGTATAAATCATTTGGGGATATCTATGATAAACTTACAGAATTAACAGCATTAGGAAAATTAGTATTTATATTGTCTCAGTTAAAAATTGGAGCATATAGTCAAGAAGTACTGGATATGTCTTATATAGCCGGATCTAGCCACAAGGTTTAGTTTAGCCGTTTAAAGAAGTGATTCTTTAGATTATTAGTAAGTAAATTTGGTGAAGAATCTTAGATTTATTTAAGTAATTTAATACCAAGCTAATAATATAATTTATTAGTATAACGAATAAAGACTTACCAACTTTTTATAAGTTGAATTTATATTCTAATCTATATAATAAATTAATTTATATAGTTAATATATATGTGATGTGGTAGATTTTATTATAACTCGTTCTAGAGGTGGGTTAGAGATTAATTCAAACAACTTAGGAGTATCAACAATTACGAAAAATCGGCGTGGAGAAACAAACGTAACTGATTATAATATTCGTCTTCAAAATGGTAGATTTAGAAGTTTACCGAAGAAGGTGTATGACGACATAAAGATTATTAGAGAAAAAAGATGCTTTTCTGAGGCAGACATAGATTTAATGATTAATAATTATAATATTCAATATAATCAAGCTCAACAAAGTATATACAAACATGGAAGTGGGCCACAACAAGGAAACAATATTAATGTACAACAAACTGTTTCTGGACCAACTCCATTTAATAGACCTTAAAATGAGTTTTTGCGTTTAGGAGAAGGTTAAAACTTAATATATGAAAGAACATTAGAAAAATTTATAAATAAAATTATAAGTTAGTCTAGTGTTCTTTTTATTTAGATTTCATAAGAATAGGGAAAAAGTAAGATTAGTAAAGGTTGCAAACTTTATTGACCTGAAATTTCCCTTTAGTAAAATTCTTATGAGGTTTATAATTATTTTAAATATTTTTAATTATGAAATCTAAACCAATAGAAGGTATAAAATCTACCGAGAATCTAGGAATGAAGTATAGTAGTTACCTAGATGAAAAAGATTTTAATGAGATGATCTTAGAAGGAAGAACTGAGGATGAGTATCTAGAGGATTATTGTAAATTAATAAATCAAGCCCTTCAGAGAGGATTAAAACGAGGAAAAGTCGAATTTTATACAGAAAAACATCATATTTTACCTAGATGTATGTTAGGTGAAGATGAAAACTATAATTACGTACTTCTTTCTGCTTTAGAACATATAATAGCACACATTTTATTATATAGAATTCAATCAGATAATAATAAAATATTATCTGCTCTATTTTGTATGATTAATGTAAATTCAGAATATACATCTGAGCGAAAATTAGTAATAAAGAAATATAATATTACTCTTTCTGCTGAGTTAAGAGAAAAATATATACGTTCTATCTCATATCCTGTTGTTTGTCATGATTTAAATAATAAAGTTTATAGAGTATATAGTAGTATTTCAGAAACTGAAATAGATGGTTTTAATCACACTTCTGTTAGTAGTACTATAAAAGGAGATTACAATACTTCTAGAGGATATAAATTTTCTTTATTAGAAGATTTTAAAATTAATTATCCAGAAAAATTAAATGAATTTTATTTATTAAAAGATCTACCGAAATTAAATTTAACACCTTTAGAAAGAAATACTGTACTAGAATATAATGATTCCGGAACAAAGATAGTATGTTTCGATAAAAATTTCAATGTTTGTAAAATATATAATACAGTATCTTCTATTAAAATAGATGGATTTAATCCAGAGTATCTTAGAAGGAGTATAAAGAATAAAACATTATATGGAGAATATTACTGGATGTATTACAATGATGCTATTAATTTATATTCGAATAGTATTCAAAAATTTTATGAAGAAGGAGCAATCTCTAATATAATAAAGTATATTCCTAGTAAAGAAACTAAGAGAGGTAAGAAGATTATTTGTCATGATAAAAACTATTTAATATATAAAATTTATGATTCAGTAAAAGATGTTATAAAAGATGGATTTTCTGAATCTTCAGTATCTGCTGCAGTAAATCGTAATAAAACAAGAACATCTTATTCTGCTATAGGTAAATATTTTGATTATTATTGGACTAGCCTAGATGAATGGGAATATCCAGATAAATTAGATGAATACTATCTTAATAAAGAAACAAATAATTTACCAAAGTTAGTTGTTAAATTATTTAGAAATGAAGTAATAAGAACTAATCGGAATCATGAGATTATAAAAATATATAAAAGTATTGGAAATGTTAGAGAAGATGGGTTATTTCATCAAAATGTATGGAGAATCTTAAATAAAGATAAAAAATTAAATACTGAATCCCTATATAATAATTCATATTGGTTTAAATTTTCAGACTTTAAAGAAAAATATCCCGATAAACTTGAAGAATATTACAAACAACAAGAACAAAAATAAATTTCATTTCTTTTATTAACTCCAATTGGTTAATAGGCAATAAATTTAATAAATTCATAATAAAATTAATCCCAACCTCCTGTAGTGATTATAGTGGGTTGGGCTCTTTTTTCTTTTCCAAATCAATAAAAAGGGTAATCTCTAAGGGTGATTTTCTTATATATGAGTAAAAATTTAAAATAAAATTAATAAAATGAAAGTAATTCAATCTAAAGTATTGGTCATAGTAGATAAAAAAGATACTATGACTCAAAAGATAGGAAATTTTGTTGTTCCTGCGAGTGAATGTGAAAAAGCTGAGGTTATTGGAGTAGGTGAAGAAGTTAGCGAGGGAGTATTAAAACCTGGTGATACTATCTTGATTTATCCAAACACAGGAAAATCATTTACTCAAGATGGAACAGAATATCGTGTTATAACTTTAAATGAAATTATTGTAGTACTTTAATTAAAACGAAACATGTCAGAAGGAAAAATTATTAATCACGGCTTTGAAACTCAGGCCGAAATTATTGAAGGTGTAAAAAAATCAGTAGAGGCAATTAAGAAAACACTTGGCCCGTCAGGTAAAGCCGTGTGTATTTCAGGATTTACAGGTCCAGAGGTGTCAAGAGATGGAGCTACTGTTGCTAAGTCGATTTCATTTAAGAATCAACTTCAGAATACAGGAGCTATCTTTGTAAAAAATGCTGCCGCTCAAACAGAAAGATTAGCAGGTGACGGTACAAGTTCAACTTCACTATTAATCAAAGAAATGTGTGAAAAAGGACAAAAAGCATTACGAACTGGAGCTAATGTAAATGAGGTGAAATCTGGTATGCTTAAGGCCGGAAAATGGATGGCTGAGTATATCAAAAATAATTCAATTCCAGTAAATGATGATATGGAAAAGATCAGAAAGGTGGCAACTATTTCAGCCAATAATGATCCGGCCATTGGAAATCTGGTAGTTGAATGTATGGAGAAAGTTGGAATGCTTGGTATTATTACAGCTGATTTCTCTAGTGGTCTTGAAACTACTATTGATGTAACTACTGGAATGAAACTCGATCGTGGTTGGGCTTCTCCACAGTATGTTACAAATCCTACTGATGGAACTTGTGTAATGGAAGATCCTTATGTAATTGTAGTAGGAGAAAGATTATCTAGTGTACAGCAAATTCTTCCGTTAATGGAACAGCTTGTACCTACTGGACGCCCATTCTTATTTATAGTAGATGATATTGATGAAGTAGTAAATACAACTCTTGTTATGAATACTCTTCAAGGTGCAATTAGATGTTGTGTTGTAAAAGGTATTGATTTCGGAGATTCAAGGAAAAATATTATGGCAGATATTTCAATTTTAACTGGCGGTAAATATATTTCTCCTGAGAACGGATTATCAGTCACACAAGCAACAAAAGAGGATCTTGGAGTAGCTAAGAAAGTTGTAATTTCTAGAGATTCATGTATTATCTATGAAGGTGGTGGTGATTCTAAAGAGATTGCTGAAAGGGTAGAAATTCTTAGCACCAAACTTACAGATCCTGGAATATCAGATTATGATAAAACTAAATTTGCGAAACGAGTAGCAAATCTTAGTGGAGGTATTGCAGTAGTGAGAGCTGGAGGAGCTTCTGAAACTGAAAAACAGAACCTTAAACAAACTATTGAAGATTCTATTCTAGCATCTAAAAGTGCTATTGCTGAAGGATGTTCTTTAGGAAGTGGTTATATCTATTACAAAGGATCATTAGAAGTGAAGAAAGATAAGACATTCTGGAAATCTTTAGTTGGAGATGAAGTAGAGGGTGCAGAAATTGTATTCTCAAGTCTTCCAGTAATTCTTAAAACAATTGCAGACAATTCAGGAGTTTCTGGAGAAGTAGTTCTAGAAAAGGTTAAATCATCTAAACCAGGAATTGGATATAATGCTAAGACTCGAAAGTATGGTAGTTTACTTGAAGAAGGAATTCTAGATAGTTCTAAATCTCTTCGAGTAGCTCTTGAAAATTCTATTTCAGCAGCATCAATGATTCTCTTAATTGATTGTACAATTATCGATGATAATATTTCCGAAACTAAAATAGAAGGTTAATAAATAATAATATACTACACCTCATCCTGGTTTTGATATTTTATCCCAGGGTGGGGTTTCATTATTTTATGACAAAGATAATAATTAGTAATACCAATTCAGTTTCAATTGGATTTAGTGACGAATGGTTATATATGTCTTTAGCAGATGGTAGATATCAAGGTTATATATCTAGATTAGCATATCTTTATCGAGAAAAATATAGATCAGATACCTCAAAACTTCCAAATTTTGAGAAAATTTTAAAATTAATTAATTCTCAGGATTCTTTAAGAGGTTATAGGTTTGAAGCTAAAAGAGAGAAATTATTTTATACAATTACTCATGGAGATAATTATAAAAGAATTGGAGTGGAATTTGTTAATAAATTTTTAAAAAGTGATTTATACAACTTTAATGGAATTTCTTCTGAATCTGAGATATATTACTATAGAACAATTCAAGGAGCTTATGAATTAACCGATAAAATTTCTATAAGTTTTCCTGATTTTATAGAAAATATATTATCAAAAACAAAAGATGATATGATCGATCGTTTTGGAGTGAGTTATATTATAAATTATATGCTTAATACGCAGCCGAGAAAGCTTGATTTTCTAATTAATGAGGTTAAATAAAATAAAAAAATTATGAAAAAAGAAGATGATAATGACTTTCCTCTCTATGATGGGGAGGAAGGAAATATTAATTTTGACGAACAAGAAGATGATTTCGATTTTGAACCGGAAGATTTACCAGATTGTCCTCTTACTGATTTAGTTATTAGTAATATGATGATGTCTAAACCTTTCGGAATACACTGGGATTATGATAAAATGAAAGAATTTTTAGTAAAACTTGGATATAAGATAATTACTAGATATTCTGATCGTCGAGAAGTTGAATATGAAGTTGCAATAAAACCTAATTCATCTTTTATACCAGAAGATGACTTTAGTAATATTAAAGAAATGTTTGACTCAGAAGTCCAAGATATAATGATTGGATGGCTATTAAAAAATAAATAAACTTATGTGCGTTACAAATAATATTACAGAAAAATCATTAGAAAAATGGAAAGACCTTATTCTTGCATGTAAAAACTATTATATTGATTCAGTACCTACCGGAATGGATGATGCTGTATATGATATGTTAGAAGCTAGAGCAGCGCAAGAAGATGGATTTTTTGTCAGAGATTATGTTTATCAAACATACTTAAAAGGAACTAAGACAAAAAATTCTTATATAGAAAAAATTAAAAAGAAAAAAGTTGAAGAAAAAACTATGTTAAGTGCTCTTTCAGAGTTTATGAATGAAAACTCTGGAAAATACTGTGATCTAAAGTATGATGGATCTAGTATAGCAATTTATTTAGATTCTTCAACTGGTATTCCAAAAAGAATAGTTACAGTCGGAAATTTAAATTTGGATAACTATGGGGTAGATCAAACTTGGAAATTAATAAACTTCCTTCCAAAAAGATTTCCGAAAGGTATAGTAGCAATTCAGGCAGAGGCATTAGTTGACATTAATCGACTTTCTGATACTGATCCTGAAACTGCTAGACAAAGAGCCAATGGACTAATAAATTCTAAGTATTGTGAATCTGAGGTAAATAATTTATTAACTCTTAGAGCTTATAGATATTATACTGATGATTCAATAGAAGGACAAATACTAAGAAAAACAGACTATCGTGAAGTTTTAAAAATGTTTGAAACTGTATGTTCAAAAACTGATGGACATATCTTATTTTCCCCTGCCGATGTATGGACTATAGAAGAACTTATGAGCGCCGGAAATAAAGAATATACAGAAACAGATAAAACAGTTACTTCAACTGGTTACTTCTTAAATGATGGTTGGGTAGTATATGATGAATTTGGAATATGTCTCGGCGCCTTAAAATTTGCTGGTGCTGGATCAGGAACTGAAGCTTTAAAAACTACAGTAAGAGGTATACAATGGAATTCTCAAGTAGCTAAAGGAAAAGATTCTTGGTCAGCTAATATTCTAATCGATCCAATTCAAGTAAAAGGATGTACAGTAAGAAAACCAAGTGCTGGAAGTGTGGGAAAAATGGTAAAAAAGAAAATTACCCCTGGAGCAATAGTAAGTATTATTATGGCTAATTCAACTATTCCAATGGTAGGGGATTCTTTTACTGAAGGTAATGGAGATTTTATGTGGCCAACTTGTAGCTGTGGTTATAATATGTCAGAAAAAGATGTTTATGGAAGTCTTTTGAAATGTGGAAATCCTATGTGTACTGAAAGACTAGATCGAATGAATAATTATATAGGATCTCTTAGTAATATTAAACAACAACTAGATCTTAATAAATTACTTGTTATAGATCGATTTAAGTGGGAAAGTACTAGGATTAATATAGATCAATTGTTGGGAAGTGTTGAAAGAAATGATCCTAATAGTTACTATAATCAATTAAGATCTTACCTTAAAACAGATTTACAAGTGAGAAATTTAGATTTAGTTTGGAAAGCAAGTTATACAATCTTAAGAAGTTATTATGAAAAGTCTATTGGAATTTAAACAAGAAGCAATAATTGTAGAAAAACCAAAAGAAGAATGGAATAGACTTTATCTTGAACTCTTAGACTTAATAAAATCTTGGGGCTTGGAAGATAAAGTTAACTCTTTTAAGTATGAATGGAAAGGATCAGGAAACTCATTTAATAAATTATTCGAATTATCTTTTCTTCGAGAATTAATATTTTACGTACTCGATATAGATTGGAGAGATCCAATTTGGGGAGATATATTTGATATTGAAAGGATAAGTAGTACTCCTAAATCCTATCACGGTTCAGGAAATGATATTACTATTGAAACTTACCTATTTCAACTTGAAGATAAATCAAAGGTATTAAATAGTCTTAATGGAAATTGGGTATTTGATCATTATAAAGAAGTGAAAGATTTTATGGATCAATATAATGATAAATATTTAAAACTGTTTGAAATTAAGAGATTATTTCCATTAGAAGTAGAGATAGAAAATGTTTGATTTAGAGCAAAGAAAAAATTATATAAAAACAAGAAATGATACAGATTATACTGATACAGTGAAAGCAGTATATAAAATCTTAGTATCTAAATATTCCTACCGAGCAAGAATTTCAGATATTTTTCAACTCCTTAAGGATGCATTTGGAATTAATGAATTTATTATTCTTGATTATCAGCAAATGAATAATGCACCCTTCGAATCTTGGTTAGTTGATCAGTATATATCTTGGAAAAATGGTAAGGAGATAGATTTTATAGAAATATATAAAGCTATCTTAACTATTGGAGATTTTACTACATCTGAAAAAGAATTGTTTGAGTCAGGTCTGATTGAAGAGCGTTTATGGGCTATTTTCTTATTAGTTGATAGCCCCGAATTAAATATTATATAAAATAACATTAAAATGATTGAAGTAAATTTGTATTCTATTCCGGCCCAAGAAATGAATTCTATGGTAGGCCGTTGTGTTGCTCGTAGCCGTTTTGATAAAGAAGGTATGGGCGTAAGTGTTATGGAATTTGTTAAGGGTTTTTTAAAGAATAATTTAGCAAATTTCGAAAATAGTATTGGTAACGCTGAATTAGTAAGCTTTATTAATTCAGAAACTACAATGAGTACTAAGGATTTTTCTTGCATTAATTATTGGTTAGCTCAAGTTGGTTATCTTGTTCAGATTCAAAATGTAGCTGATGATGAAGAAAATGCAACCGGTATCCCGACAGGTGATGTAGTAGAGTGGAATGTAATCGATTACAACTTTATGCAATATGATTACCCAACTGCAACTAAAATTATTCCTGGTGAAGGTCTTGAAATTCCAGCTATCCTTAGGCAGATTGTAGAACAGTCTGGTTTGTTTGATCCTAATAAATTAAGTGGTGTTAAAAATCCATTTACATTATTGTTAAATAATATGGATAAAATTAAGAATACTACTGGATCTGTATCACCAGCTATTACTACTCAGATCTATAATCTTTTAGATCAGATGGGTATTAAAGTATTTTGTGCAACTTCTGAAGATTAATTACAATGACTACTCTACAAAATGATATTCTAGAAATATATAATTCCTTAGTAGAGTTTTCTGATAATACAGTAAAAACAAACTTTCCGATTCCAATTAAAGTAAGATATGAAAAAGAAACTAGATTACTTATATTTGAACAGAAAGGAAAAACGGTATATCTAGGTCTCCCAGTTTATTATTGTTTAGCACTGGAGGACTTAGAAAAACCGACTTATCTATTACCAGAAGATTATGATTATCTAATGTCAACTCTTCAATCTTTAATAGCATCTGGAGAATTGATAAAACCTAGAACTTGTCTTGGCCCTGAAAACTATGGATTTAATGTTTATTCAACTAATATTAATGAAATGTATAAAGGACCTGATGTAATTGGACAAGTAAAGTTTATTTCTGGAACATCTTGGTTATTTAAGTTTAGAACAAGAAAAAAGTATAAATTATGAATTTTAACGGAACGATTATTATCACAGATCCCTGCTATATTGCAGAAAATAAGGATTGGGGAAACGGATTTAATTATAATAATATGACTATCTCGGAAGAAGTAGGATTCTCTGATAATTATATTTGGGAAGATACTGGAGTTGGAGATGGAAGATGGAAAGTATCAAAACTAAAAAATATTCTTGGCTTACTTGAGCTTGAAAAATTCATAGATGATATTGAAGAAGCTTACTATAATCTTTACGATAATCCTTCAATTGAAAATCAGATTAATCTTGAAAAATTAGTTAATCAGAGGGAAACTATTGGAAGATATTGTGTAGATTCTGGGACTTTTGGAGTATTTTATCTTGACGAAGTTTTAAAATATAAGCCAGATTTTTTAGTAGAACATGGAGATTGGTGTTATACAATTATTAAAGACTTTATTGGGGATGTAAATGTATATACTGATTCTCGTGAACAAAAACATTTTTTAGGTATAGGTAATAAAACATTTTATAGTAATACAGTATCATGGTTGTAAAAATTATTAATAAATCAAAATTTCCACTTCCAAGTTATGCAAAGCCTGGAGATTCTGGAATGGACCTTAGAAATATCGGTGAAGAATTTACATTAAAACCGTTAGAAAGAAAATTAGTTCCTACAGGCATATATGTTCAACTTCCCCCTAGAACTGAAATCCAAGTTAGAGCTAGATCTGGAGAAGCCTTTAAAAAAGGATTAGGAGTTTTAAATGGACCAGCCACTATAGATTCAAACTATAGAGGAGAAATTGGAGTAATTTTAGTTAATCTTAGTCCTGTAGAGGTAACTGTAGAACATGGAGAAAGAATTGCTCAGATGGTTTGTGCAGAAGTAACTCATATGGAATTAGAGGAAGTTAGTAAACTTGATGAAACAGAACGAGGAGGATCAGGTTATGGCAGTTCCGGAATACAATAACGATATAAAACGACTTCTTGGATTAAAAGGAAATACTAGATTAGAAATTCAAAATCAATTAACCCAACGAATCTTAGAATATGATTATATAGATAAAACTCCAGGAATAGGATTGAGATTTTTAGAAACAAAGAAAAGAAATCGAGAGGCTGGTGAATGGATTTATTATAATATTCTATTCGAAGCTAGAAAATATCAAGATACTCCTGAATATTTAGCACATATTCTAGGATCACTATCAAAAGTAGTAAAGACCTGGGGAGATTATTCTAATATTGATGTAGTTGGAATTCAAGAAGTTGATTGTGAAGAAGCAGATTATTATTATATACTAATTTATATTTTAAGTGATGGAAAAGACAAAGAAAAACTCGAATCCGATGGAGAGTGAAAAAATGTCGGAAAAAGATTATGAACTTCTAGAAAAAAGAAGAGTATGGGGATGGGAAAATGCAATGTCTGTAGCAAATGATTTATGGGCTAGTATTCATAGTTCATTACTTGCTGGAGATCTAGTATTTGCTTATAAAGATACTACAGGAGAGTCAGGATTAACTCAAATTGTTATAGTAGCACTTAATCAACCAACAGAACACTTTTCAGTTGGTATGGTTACATCTGGATATACTGCACTTCTCCCACATGTACCATTTGATTACCTAACTAATACTGTTCTAGGAGATCTTAAAAAGTATAAAGTTGATAAGAATATAATAAAGGCTTACGAACAAATTTTAGAAAATTATAAAAGATGAGCAATTTGAGAATTTTAAGTGTTGATGTTGGTTTCTCTGCTATTAAGTGTTCTTTTAAGGATTCCAACGGTTTAATAAAATTTGAAAAGTTTATTAGTGCAACAGCAAAACTCCCTGAAAAACCACTTGAAAGTGATGATGATATGGTATTTCCATTAGGAGGGGATTATTATGTATTAGGACCTGCAGCATTAAAAGTACCTAGATCTTATTTACTTAAACTCGAAACTTTTGAAGATTTAAAAGCAGTTTATGCCCCATGGTTGTCATATTTAATAAAAAAATATGGCGGAGATGAAGGAATAAATGCATTTGATAAATTAGCTATTGGTTTATCAATGGCTTTTAATACCAATGATAACGTAGATGAATTATTAGATTATTTATATGAAACATTAAATATAAATAAAGAAGATTATATATATTGTTTTTGCCAAGGCTTATCATGTAAATATACCTATAATGAATATGGGTTAAATGTTCGTGAAGCTTCTAGACGTAATGATGTTAAGTTAAGAAATGCATTAATACTTGATGGAGGATTTGAAACTTTAGATTTCTGTAGTATTATCAACGGTACTTCTTCAGCAGGTGCTGCTGTAGGAGTAAAAGATTCTGGCGTAATTAGAATAGTTTACGATCTCGTTGATTATCTATATAAAAATTATTCGATATCAATTTCAATTAAAGAAGGCCAAGTAATTTTAGATACTGGAGTTTTAAAACGCAGAGGAAAAACAATAGATTTATCTAGACAAGTTGAAGAGTTTTCAAAAAAATATATTATCGAAGTTTTTCAATATTTAGATAAAAATTATGGAGAGGTACTTGATGCTTTAGATGATGGTATTATTGTTTTAGGAGGATTAAGTTATTTTATGAAAAAATATCTCCATGATCCTGAAGTAGAAAAAGAAGTAGATAAAATATTTAGTGTATCTGAAATAGTATATCCAGAGGAAGACTCGGAATACTATAATTGCATATCATACTTAAGATTAGCTGAAAAAGTAGCTAGTGATAATATGAAATGATAAAAATGCACTTAGAGAAAGGTTAAAACCTAATATATGAAAGAACATTAGAAAAATTTATAAAAGAAATATTTATAAATCGATCTAGTGTTCTTTTATTGTTTCATAAAAGTTATAGGGGAGATAAAGCAGTTGAATTAATATTATCTCAAGGTCATGGAAGAGCTTGGGAATTTGAACCTGAAAATAAATAAATAAAAAATTGATAAACAATGAGTAAATCAAAAATAATTAAAGGACAAGCATTTATTATTGAAAATGCTTTAGTTCAAGAACAGATTTTATTAACTCCAGGACAAGCAAGTACTACTAATATTGTGGAGCTTATTAAAAATATATGGGATGACCTTAAGACAGAAGGTACATATAAAAGTAATAAAAAGAAAAACTACTTTTATTGGGAATATGAAATGACTGATACTGAAAATGAAGATTCAGTTATTAAAGTAAAAATGGAATGCCCCCAGCCAAAAGAAGGATTATTTGAAGAACCATATGATCCTGAAACAGTAGAAGGCGACTATGCTAAATATTGGGTAAAAAAACTTAAAGAATCTACTGAAAATTATGAATACAAGGCAGCAATTCAGAAAAAAGAAATAGTTTTCCCTGGCACTAGATACGTAAATCAAGAAGGTGAAGTAGTAGAAGTAGAGGAGTCTAGAATTAGTAATACTGATATCGGCGACATTACTAATTTACTTGGATTGTTTTAATAGAAAATAAATTATGGAAGAGGAAATAATAGAATCAATCGACGAAGAAAAATTACCAACTATCATTAGTAATGATGAAGATGTCATAGAAGAGGTGATCCCTGAAGAAATCCCTGGAACTAGTGGCATAATCGGAGGCAATCCCTTCGGAAACATAAGAATACAGATCAATGGTCAAGATATTTTTATGTAAAATAACATAGAGAGGTTAGATACATTTTCTACCTCTCTTATTTTTATATACTTGAATTTTATATTATTAAAACTTGAAACTTACAAAACACGTAAAATTTAAGTTTTTTCTCTTATATGTGTGATGAAAAAGATGTTTAATTTAGAAACTATTTTTGTTATGTGTAAAGAAAAACCATTTAATCGCCAAGATCAAAAATATCCAGATCTCCCTGACTATGAATTTATTCCATTAGTATATCCAGGTATTAAGGATATATATGAGATTAATAAAAAATCTGAAGTTAGAAATAAATACACTAAACAACTATTAAAACAACAACAAGATGAATTTGGATATACTACAATCTCTCCACAATATATAGAAAAGCATAAAAGAAAAGCAAAATCTATTCATATAATAATGGCTACCGTTTTCTATAATAATTCAGAACCAAAAATATATAATATAGTTAATCATATAGATCATAATCCAAGAAATAATAACCTATCTAACTTAGAATGGGTTACTAAAAGTGAAAATAATAGTCCAGATAGACGCTTACCAGTTCATAAAGATAAACGAATTAAATATACTGCAATGGATAAAAAGGGAAATGAATTATTTACAATAGATTCTTTAGATAGTAAAGGATATGATATACGTTACATTTCTTCGATTGCTAAAAAAAGTCAATATAGCTATAAAGGATATTATTGGAAACGACAAGAATCATTAAATAATCAAAAGTTTTTTGATCTTATAGGATTTTCTGGAAACTTAGATGACTATACTTGGTATGAACACTGGAAATATCCTCAATGGTCTGTGTGTAGTGAAGGATTTATTAAATCTATTTGATTTAATAAATTAATAGGAACACTTAATAATAAAGGATATATTATAGTTGATAGTAATAGTACTAAAGCGCATACAGTTATTATGGAATATCTCTTAAGAAGAAATTTAAAAAAGGGAGAAATAATTGATCACATTAATACAATAAAAACAGATAATAGTTTTTCTAATCTTAGAGTTACTGATCAAAAAGGAAATATGAATAATGTAAATACTCTGGAAAAATTATCAGAAAAAATAGTATTAGCAGATCTATATGGAGACTTTTTAAATTTTGGTTTTTCGAGAGATATCCAGAAACTAGTTGGAAAAGACAATATTAAAAGATCCAGAGTAGATAGGTTATTAAGTAGTAATGTAATTTCTACAAAATATATTTGTATTAAACTTGGAGACAAAGAGAAATTACATAAAAAGATGGAGAATATAATATATAAATTTTCTAAAGATAAATTAAGAGTTCTTGGAGCATATAATTCAATTACATCTGCAAAGAAGGAATCAGTTATTTCTACTAAAAGTATTAGTAAAAATTTAAATTCTGAAAAACCTGCGCCAGACGGATATTACTACATGAGAGGTCCTGAGGCAGTAAAGTTAGTACTATCGTTAGGACATGGTACTGCAGGAAATTTTAAACTTGAGGAAAAAGAGGAATCTCAGAAACCCTGAAATTCTTATATATGATAGAAAAGATTGAAAGATATTATTTATAGAATCTGGAAATCAATTTTATGGAGGAAGAAATTCTGAAATAAAATAAAAAATCTATCAAGACACAATAACAACTAAAAAGGATGTCGGGATGTTGGAATAGGTAGACAAGAAACACTTAAAATGTTTTGGGCAGAAAAATAAGACCCGTGGGGATTCGAGCTCCCCTCCCGATACTAGACATAATTATAACAGGGCCCATATCTCAGTTGGTTAGAGAAGCTGACTCATAATCAGAAGGTCGTCAGTTCAAGCCTGGCTGGGCCCACTATTTAAAGAATATTCATTAATTTGGATATTCTTTTTTTATTTCCCCAAAATCCTTATTAATGTAATAAAAACTAAAAGAAAGAAAAATTATGGAAAAAGATTACGAGAAATTATTTGCAGTAAAATATGTTTTACAAAAAGAAGGCTTAGAAAATTTTAGAAGGAACCGTAAACATATTACTGAATTTGAAAATGTATTTTTTGAAGTTGTAAGTAAAGAACCCAGACCTATAAGAAAATATAAAATTTCAAGTAATATACAAAACTATATTCGATTTTATTCACTTAATAAAGAACGGCTATTTTCTAGCAAATTAAGAGATATAGTCAGTAAAAAGAACTTAGAAAACTTATTTAGAAATTCAGAAAAGAAAGCTAAATTTGGATTGATATATAATTCTAGTACGAAAGATAAACAGGAAACAGACTATAATGCCCACTCTATTTTTTGTATAACAAATGAATATATTATACTATATGCATTTATTGGAAAGTGTATTATGGGCAATGATAAAAAAACATTTAATTCATTAGGAAGTGTAGTAATAAAAAAGAGTGATTTATTAAATTTTTCTGAATTAAACTTAGAAGGTTGTTTATATAGCATGGATGAATTTGTTAACTCATACAAACTTTGTAAACAGTTTAATTGTTTGGATAAATTTTTTAAAAGTATTCCTTCAAAAATGATGAATGAGTTTACTTCATTAGGATGGTCAGATACATTAGAAGATTACTATAAAGAGGTAATAGATAGTCAAGAAGATTTATTATCAAATAATAAAACTATAGATGATCTTATTAAATATTTTAAAAATAATTATAATCAAACTTTATATTCGGTTGAAGCTAAGGAATCATTTAGCATAAAATACAGATTTATCTATGAATCATTTAAAAGTTTTATATTTTTGATGACTTCTGAAATAAAAACTGAAACATTTGAATCTGTGTTATCTGGAAAAGTAAAAAATCCACCTACACAATTTGAAGATCCTAATACTGGCCGAAGAAATCAAGGAGTAATTATAGTAGATAAACTATACGATACTGAAATAAATATAGATTGTCCCTTTGGTGTAAGAGGTCATTGGAGAAATCAATACTACGGAAAAGATGCGGCCGGAAATCCAATACATAAAAGAATTTTTATTGAAGCATTTTAGAAGAAAGGTTATCATAGAAAGGCAACAAAAGAATTAGTGGAAAGCAAATAAAAAATTAAGAGAGGAAATTAATCCTCTCTTTTTTAATTTTTCTGCTCTTTTTTATAAATATTCCAAAACTTTTCCACTTCAATCTCTACTTCTAAATAATCCTCTTCAGTAATAACATTAGAGAGTCTTTTATTAAGATTCTCAAGATCTGATACTTTAGAAGTATTATTTTTTGATTCATAGAATTTAAACATTACATTTAGTTTTGGTTGAAGAGCATCAATTTTCTTTTCTACTTCTTTACTAGGATAACCACCTAAAGCTCTACTTATAGCTTTTCCTGTTCCATAAAGAACTTTTCCAGCTAAATAACTAGCAATCATAGTTGCTATTACTCCTCCTGCTTTCATAAATTTTCTATATTTAAGTTTTTTATTCACATATAAGGCTTTGACATGAAAAAAGAAGGGATAATTGTTAAATCCCTTCTTCTAATTTTAATCTCAAGAAATAAATCCCTCGAATTTGTAATAAACTATGTATTCCTCTTGATTTTCTCCTTTTATATAGCGAGAAATTCTAAATACAATACTTTCTAATGGTTTATATTTCATAAGAACATATTCAGTTAAGTGTCGTATTTTTTCTCCCTTTACTTTCTTTTCAAGTTCACTCAAAATCTCAAACTTTCCTGTAGTTCCTATCGAATGCTGAGTTCGGTTAAAAAACTCATTAAGATTTTCTAACTCAACTCCAACAACAATTCCTTTCTTTGGTAATTTAATTTCTGATTCCATAATATTAATATTTTGTTTATTACTACACTTATAAGGATTTGATTCGTTCTATTTCTGCCAACAATTCTTTCTCTGATGTGTAAATATACCAGGGATATCCATATTTTTCTACTAATAGTTTATCATAGCTAAAGTATAACAAAGTAATTCCTTGCTCTCTACACCATCTATTTTTCTTTATATCAGATTTTCTTGTTTTTAAAAATGAATTAAAACTACCTCTACAATGTTTACTGTAATGATTTGGACCTTGTACTTCAATAGCTATATTAAGATTTGGCAAAAATATATCTATTTTAGAATAAGATGAATATGAATCTAATTGAGTATTTACTATTAATTTATCCTGTAAAAAACTTACTAAAGATTTTTCCCAAGATGATATTTTCATATTTACTGATTTCTTTATAAACTTTAAATATTTTATCCATCCATTATTATAACATTTAGTACATAATCCTGGAAATTTATCATGCAATTCGCTTTTTGTAATTAAATTATCATAAATAAATTTCTGCATAAGTTCAATAGAGTTAATTGATTTCCATGAAATTTTTTCACGTTTAGTATAGTTTATATAATTAAGATCTTTTATCCATCCATTCGTAGTACACAAATTAGTTAATCCAGGATATTTATTTCTAAAATCTTTGGGAGACTCTATATTATTTTTGAAAATAAATTCTTGTGCATCTTGAATTGTTTTAATATGCTCCCAATTATTTTGTTTTTTAGGAAATTTTAGATACTTAATCCACCCTTTCTCACAACATCTATTATGTAATCCCCTAAAATTATTATATAGATACATTGGATTAGGTATATTCTCTTTATCAATAAAATTTTGAACATCTTCTATGGTTTTATAGTTTTCTGACCAATTAGTTTGTTCTTTTTGAAATTTTAAATCTTTTAGAAATCCTTTTAATCTAGCTCTTTTATATAAACCTCTATGAGGAGAACTTTGAAATTCTCTTCTGGTTTTTATATCATTGTCTATTATGTATTTTTGTGTTTTATTAAAATCAAATTCTTTCCAATTCATAAAATAATAAATTAAAATAAGGAGGGAATCAATTCCCTCCCTAAATGATTTATTTAGAATTAGATTATTAGTATAGTATATTAATGAGAATCATATATTTTTTAATCTAATTCTGAATTTTCTTTTCTCATATTTTCTGTATGAAAGAAGTAATCAATAGCATTAAATGTAGTTAGGTTATATCTCAATCTATCTACGGGCGTATTACTAGGTCCATAGGAAATAACAAGATCTTCAAATGATACAAAACTTTCATTTAGTATTAAACTAATTTTAGGATCCTCAAGATATTTCTTTGCTGTTCCTGGTTGAAGTTCAGCAAGAGATATATGAGGTGTATAAGAATACTCAGAAACAACTTCATACTTCGTTCTTAATCCTTTATTGATTAATCCAAGTGTTTTATACAATTCACTAGTTTGTTTCATTTTCAACACTATATAATCACTATCATTCTCAAAAGATCCGATCTCAAAATTATTTAAGATTCTTTCAGTATTTTCAGATCTTATATATTCAATAAAATTATCAAATTCGGGTTCTCCTAAGATAGTTTCGATATCTCCTAGAGTATTCATCCTAGGGATTTCTTTTCCTTGAGCGTATAATAATGTTATATGTGATTCATTTTCAATTCCAGTATCTTTAAGATCTTCTCTACTAAATATAGCAGATAAAGATACTGGAAGATAGAGCGAGCAATTTAGCATTAAACAGCTATTATTTTCCATATCAATTACCTCCCATATTTAATAGGTTATTTTTACGACGGAATTTAATCTTTAAATCATTTAATTCTTTTTTTAGACTTGCTTACTAATTATTATCTCTAATAAATTTTAGTACTAGACTATATCTTTTACAAATTAGATTTCAATTTATAATTGTTCACATAGTCGTTGAATCTAGTTTTATAAATCTAGACTGCTAATTAAACTTTCTCATTAAGTCTTTCTAGCAATTCTAACAATTCTTAAGTTATATCTCAAACTTTGGACCATTTTATTTTTAATCCACCTTGATTAAATCCCTTATCATCTACTACGGTTAATCCTAGACCAAGTAAATTATTTAAAAATATTTGATTATCTTCCTTCGCAGTGTCTTTTCTAGCACCGCTGATAAATTGATCCGCATTTCTAGAAAGTAATACGGCCAATTCCATCTCACCAATTTTCTGTCCTGTCTGTCTATAGCGTCCCTTTCCAAGTATAGGTTCATCTCGTTTAGCATTAATATCTACGCCATATAGACTTGATGTAACCTTATTACTATATGATGGTATATGGTATAACTCTTCAAGGGTCATGAATCCCGCCTGCAAAGGTTTATCTACTTCTCTAAACTTACCAGACATTCCAGAAACTAATTTATCATATTCTTCTGGTTCTAGATTTTCTTTTAATTCATCGAGATCTGTTAATTCAGTCTCAGGCATAAGAATTTTACTCTGACTTTCTACACCTAAATCTTCAGCCCATTGATTTACAAGTTCTGGAGTAAATTTAGTAGAGAAGCAGCCAACATTGAAATAATACATATCCTCGATTTTACTAGTATTATGACGTTCTATAATTTCTTCTACATCCATACTAGTAAAACGTCCGGGGTAATATGTTTCAAGAAGGGGCTTAATCTTCTTTTGCCCTGTTTTTGTTTTCTTATAATTATCTACAAGATCGTGCAGTTTGTGTGCTATATTTCCGAGTTGTAATTCCATAAGGACACTCGGAATTTTACGATTTATTGTGCTGTAGGGGTTCCAAAGTTAACATATACTAACACTATATGATTTAGACTATATCATCTTCGGTTTTCACATCCAAAGTTATACATTTAGTCGTTGAACATCTCGCTTTCGCTCAATGATGCTGATTGATTTACTTCTCTTTCCAGCATTTTAGTATAATTTTCCTAAATAATATTTTATTAATTTAGGTGACTTTTTATTAAATCACAACCTCTACTCGTCTTTGTTTCCCATCCTTATCTACCATTATTGGCATCATATCGTCGGGTTTCACAGCACTTACAACCATTACTATTACTAGATTATCCTAGTAAATTAGAATATAAATTTAGGTATTATTTCAACCTAGTAAGTCTTTATTCGTTATACTAATAAATTATTATATTTTATTAGCTTGGTATTAGAATTTTACTTCCTTCACCAAATTTACTTACTGATTATTTAAGATATTACTACCTTAAACGGCCTTGTAATTTGACCTTTGCCTCCATCGATAATACTTTACTTAATTAAGTAAAGTCTAGACTATATCTTAAGGAAATACTCCTTCTTTGTACATAGTCGTTGAATATATTTTATTTAATTATTTTTATATCAATGAGCGATTGATTTTTTAAATGTATTTAAATCCTTTTTCTGGATGATGTCTTCCCAGATTAACCTTTCTTAATTTTTCTCTGGTTTCTTTTGAAACGATTTTTCCAGTATGTACTTCTGAAGCTCTTCTTCTATGTTCCTCAGATGGACTCCAACCTTTATGCGATTCTGACATCTTTTTTCTAGATTCCTCAGAAAGAGGCTTTTTATGAGTTTTCAAGAAAAGCTTATATTCTTCTGCCTCTTTAGAATTAGAAAATGTTTTTACCTTCTTCCCATTTTCTATTTTAATATGTAGCATTAAATATATAGAAGAATGTAAGTAGTAATTATCTGGGTATAATTTACACAATAATTTATGACAAACTATATGTTCTCTATAAGTTAATGCAACTAAGTTATCATTTTCATCAGTTCCTCCTAGGCATTTAGGTAGTATATGATGAATTTCTACATAAAAATCAATTTTATTTTTATCCAAACCTCTTAATCTAGCGCGATCAATTATTTGGAAATATACTTTGCGATACCAATTTTGATTATGTATTAATATTTCTTCTTCGCTCATTGTTCAATTTATTATTAAAAATTAATATCGCTCATATTTTACTCATAATTAAACATAAATATACTGCTGATTTATCTATCCATCTATTTTATTTAGATTTTTCCAGCAATTCACAAAATTTAGTTAACTTTTATTGAAAATTAACTAGACTTATATTAAATCTAGAGGTAATTTTACTTCCGATCATTCCCACAGTTCTTTTGATGAGTCTCACGCGAACAGTATACACAATCTTATACGCTTCTGGATCCATATTAATAGGATCTAATGTATCAGCTGCAATATACTCTGGGTATTTCTCGTAGATAATTTTTCGAGATTTTGTTTTTTCATATTCATCTATAACATCCTGAGAGGTATGTGTAAATGAATAGTCAGGTGATTTTACTGATTTAGGAATTTTAGGTTTCTTCATTTCCTGTATCATTACATCAGAAACTATTGCCTCGTCTATATTATTAGGCACAACTAAATGATCCTCGATAGTATATTCGGAGAGATCATGTCCTTCTCCGAAAAGTCCTCCGAGTTTTTCTTGTAGTGCCTGATTTATAGCATCAAGACGAACAGCTTTATATAATGTCACTACTGCATCTTTTGATTTAACCTTTGTTCCAATAGGGGCGATCCACTTAATAGCACTAGTACTCTTAACATTAATCATTAAGTCAATTATACTATAAGATGCTATACGATTTGCAAATGATTCTGATATCACCAAAGCATCCTCATTTACTAAACCATAATAGGCGTGGAAAAGTACCAGAGCATTAACGCCGGCCTTATATGTTTCAGGAGTATGTCCAACTGCACCAGTTATAATATCTCCCTGTTTTACTTTTTGGCCGATTTTTACTTTAGGCTCTGTAAATACCGCCACGTCATTTATACTCTGAATCGCTGTTCTTCGTAAAATATTTGTCTCAGTTCCATCAGGCAATTCAATTATAACTTCATCATTAGTTATTTCTTTTACTTTACCCTCTGGATAACTGAACTTTTCATTTAATATATTATCTTTCAACTCTTCATTCCTTCCAGTGTCAACAAGTGCACGCTCCGCATTAATTAGAGGTATACTCTGTTTAAGCATTGATGTCAAATCTTCTATAATATACTTTTAATTATAGTTTAGAATATAAATTTAACCTTTATTTTGGTTAGTAAGTCTTTATTCGTTACACTAAAGAAATCTATTATCTTTAGCTCGGTATTAGAATTTTAATTATTCCTTCACCGAATTTACTTACTAATTACTTAAAATATTACTACTTTAAGCGGCACATAAATTAGTACCCATGCTTATTCTGACACTATCTGTATACACTTAAATTATTTTTAACTTAAGTAGACTATATCATCCCAGGTTTTAGTTCCTAGGTTATACATTTAGTCGTTGAGAAAGGATTTATATTAGTAATCCTTTTTGCTGATTTGAATCTATCTTTCCAGCATTTTAGTATAATTTTCCTAATCTACTATAAAATTAGGCAACTATTTTATAATTGACAAAAGGAATTCTTCGAGTTGTACTAGATAATCTATAATCAGGCGCCAAATCGATCAACTCTATTTCTTCGACTGGAACCATTTTTCTTTTCATCCTATATTTAACTTCTACCTGACCATCTTTATCAGGTTTTAAAGTATTAGTTTCATAATCTACATACTCACTGGCAGCTACTTTTTTATTAAGATAGTCTATATAAGGTATAGTGACCTTAATAAAATTTGGATCATATACATCAAATAATACATCATCATCTGTAATATGACATGAAACTGTAAGTGAGTTCTGAAGATTAGTATTATTATTGATAGGTGTCGTTACTAAATAATATTTCTATTATTACTAGACTATATCTTAAAACATTAATTGTTTTCTTGTACATAGTCGTTGAATATAAAAATTGATTATTGAGAATTGGCATTTATATTATTAATTAGAATATTATAATCTTATTTGTTATTATCATTATATATTTTTTGCCAATTCATAAAATTTAATGTATTAATTTCTATATAATAGATGCCTTTCCTTAATTTAATCAATTTTTATACTGCTGATAAATCCTCTTTCACAAGAAGATATTTCCAGCAATTCACAAAATTCTATCAGAATATTATTTTCTGAACGGACTAACCATTAATCCGCGATATCAACCAGATCCGTAAAGGTCTGATTAAATGCTACGCTCGCAGGGATAACAATTTTTTGGGAAATAGCCTCTAAGTTAATGGAATTTACTCCGGGGGGAACTTGTAGGCTAGAGTCTCCTTTGTTATCACTACTTCCTTTAAAATAACGGAATGCTAATGTACTAATTGCAGTAACTTGATCTTGAATTTTACCATACTTTGTAAAATATGATGTAATTCTTCGTCTAGCTGCAAAATAGTTACGTCCATTATTATTCCTAAAGATATATTGCATAAAACTATTAGGAACTGATTCTAATGTTTTGTCAATGATTAAGTCTTTTAGTCTATCATCTCCAAAGGCCAAACATTCCTGTATTAGTTTTTGTGTAATATATTCAGGTTTATAATCCAAGTCAAGTTTGATCATTAATTTCTTGGTTTGTCTTTCAGTTAACTTCAAGATCTCCTTTTTATCGGTTTCCAAGTATTTATCAATGTCTTCAAACTTTATATCAATTGGTTTATCTGCAATTCCAAGTTCCGGATTAATTCTTTTTATCTTCAGAATCTGTTTTTGAATATCGTAAACTCTATCATAGTCGAAATTAACTTTATAATCTCCTGTACCAGACATTTTAATACGACAGTCATAATCAGATCCCATTCGATTAGTTGAAATACGATAAGCGCCTTCTATAATAAATGCACCATCAATTTCTTTAGGAACTTCGAACTCTGCATACTTCATTTCAGGATCTTCTTTCCCATCCGTTATAGTTGTATATTCAATTCTTACTTTATGTGTAGCAGTTAATCCATTTTCAATATAATAAGAAGCTGGTTGAGGAGGTTCTTCTATAAATGAATATCCAATTTTTCCAACTTTTACTTTAGGATTATATGCATCAACTTTATTAAAAAATCGATCTACTATAATTTTTGCTCCAGTGTTTCTGAAATATTGATTAAAATTACTCATTATACTAATGGTTTTATATTTAATTGCTTATATTCGCAATCTACTGAATTAAAAAATGTTTCTAATTCTGATTTAATACTATCTTTTAAGCTACGAGCCTCTACATATTCTCCCATAGGTTTACCATCAAGAGATCTAAAAAAAGCTTCATAAGTAACAAGATAATTGAAGTTATCTTTAAGTTGATGTAATGTAAGCTTTACCGAAAATCTTTCATACTTCGGAAAAATATCATCTCTAAGTTTTTCATATAATATTTCTCTCGCCTGTATAATATTCGGATCTTGACTGTCTAAAATGTTATATGGAATTTCATATGATAGTATAATTTTATAATAATTATCGTTCATAACAAAAAATTCTCTTCTCTGGTTTTAATCATCATATATCCAAGTTCATCAAATTTCCTCCCCTTCGAGATGTAGTTGATGCTTTCTTGGGTTTTTCTTCTTTTTGTTTATCTCCATCCACAGAGATACATTTTTCTTGCTCGGGTTTACTTCCAAGGCTCGATAAAAGATTAGTATTATTAGATTTATCCACAGAGGAAGATGAGGTAGTAGTATAAACCACCTCACCATCTCTATGAATAGTTACATTAATACTCAACTCTTTTTCAAATTCTGGAAGATCTATTTCAAATTTAATAGTTCCCATAATTTGTTTTTACTTTTGTTTTTCGTCAAGTTTATTATTTAAAAGTAATCCTAATATAGTTTCTGTCATTACGTCACCAGAAAGATTTAATTCCCCTTTGAGAGCTTTAGACACAACTCTAGAGCTATAACCGTAAGACAAAACAGTATAGAATGACTTCTTATTTAAAACACCACTTTGAGTACCTAGATATTGGATGTCTTCAATCTTCTGTGTTTCTGGATCTACACTTACATCAGTTAAACCTGTAAATAAAAGTTCAATAAGTTCTTCCTGTGTAGCATGAAGATCTGATAAACCAGTTGATACAAATCCTCCATCCGTTAAAGTATAAAATTGTTTTCTAAAGATTAAGTAAATATCATTAATATTAGAACCCAACTCTGCAATAACATGATTCATATTGCAAACTCCGCTGGAAATTCTTTGAAACTTCTTAACCTCTGTACCATCAGGAAAATAATACATACAATCTGGATTATAATCATACTGAGTATCACCAATCCAAACTTCAATATCACCTTCCTTAGTCTCTTTGTAATGAATAACCCCATCATTCAAAGCATAACAATCAGATACAATAACATTATCCTTCTCAAAATATCTTGTGCCATCACTCAATTTATCTATAATTTTCTTATTATAGTTTAGAATATAAATTCAACTTATAAAAAAGTTGGTAAGTCTTTATTCGTTATACCTTAAGATTCTAATTATTAATCCAAGGCTTGGTATTACTAGTTACTAGCTTCACCAAATTTACTTACTTATAATCTAGAGAATTACTTCCTTAGACGGCAATTTTATATTCACCTTTGGCACGCATAAGTTTTATAAGAGCGTTCAACCTGTAGATAGGCGAGGTAGTATTATAAGCTCCTCCGATTAAGTCACCTTTTTCGAATTTTGTTTTACCTACTCCTACCCAATTATCAGGTCTTGGATATTTTAATTCTCCTCCTCTGACTTTTAGGTAAATCCATCTACCTTCTTCTCTAAACTCACATTGTTTTGGTGATTTTAATAAGCCTTCTGTATTAAGCACACGTTCCAATTACTCTTATAATATAATTTATAAGTTAGACTATATCATCCAGAAATTCATCTAGTTTCATTTATAGTCGTTGAAGGGATTTTATTTTCCCCTGCTGATTTATTTTATTACAAATATTTCCAGCAATTATTGAAATTATACGCCACAAATATAATCTATGGCCACCATGTTTAAGACCTAAAGCAGATTGGGTCGTTCCTTCAGTTAATGATGTAGCAAATGACAATCCTATTGCTGCTCCATCAGTAAAACTAAATTTCTTTCCAATCAGGTCTGGTGTAATTGTGCTTAAATCTCCAGTTCTTTTTGTAACAATCGAACGTACTGGAACAAGGTCATCTTCAGAACCATTTGCAAGAGGTTTATCTGGGTATACCTTTCCGTTCGGTGCTGTTCTTCCTAATGCTTTATATCGTGGAATGAGTAATCCTGTGTTTTCTGGATCTTCTCCTTCATGATATATAAAACTATTTAAAAGGAATGAAATTTGTCGTGTTAAATATCCTGAACTAGGCCATTCAAAGAGATTAGATATTATAATTTTTAAAAGACGTCTTCTAATCTCTTATCCTGCTTACGCTTATTCACGTAAGATTAGACTATATCATGATTAAAGAGTTTCCTTAATCTAACAATACATAGTCGTTGATCTTATCTTTGTTTTCTTCTACTATTATACCTTTTTGGTCTTGGTAGATATTTTACATTATTTTTCTTATTCTCTCGATAAGCTTTTGTTTCTTGAATTTTTCTATATTCTTCAATTCCAGAGAGTACAGTTTTTGCTATACTTCCAATAAGCTTTAGAGCCTCTAAGAATTTTTCAAATCTACACATTAAGTTTTAAAAAGTACTAATAATTCATCTTTTTCTCGTCGATAAGTTGCTGATCTTAAAAGACTTTGTATATCTTTATTATTTCCAGCATTTCTTTGTTATTTATAGTGGGCTACCATAAAGTTCAGGTTTTATTTCTAACTCCACTAACTTTGATACTTTGAAGTGACCTATTCTCAATTGCATGAAGTTGATAGTCTTTCTCTGTATATCCCGAGAGTAAAGTTCCACGGGTTATCACAGGCCTCTCATCAACTCCCGATGTAATGAATTGCAACAATACTTATATTTTACTTTATATAAGATTAGACTATATCTTTGATTATTATGTATATAGTCGTTGAACACCTTGCTTATGCTTGATGATGCTAATTCTATATTTACAGTTCTAGCAATTAACATAATTTTAATATAATAAATTTTATCTTATTATATTGCCCAATTCTTCTTAGGCATTGACATCGCTACAATTGAGGCTAGTTTTACACGATTTGCGCGTGCTAGTTCATTCTTTAAATCTGAACTAAAACTTTCAGAAACTTCTTTTTCATATTTTTTAAATTCCTCTGTCATGATAAGAAGTTTCTGTTTATCAGTAAGATCTTTTGAATCCGCAACATTACAAATTCTCTTATAAGTTTCAGTATCGCAATCTGCATATAACGTTTTATAATCAAAAGTTACGACACCTGCTAACGTAACGACTCTAAGCGCAAATTTTGTAAGAGCCTTTCTTTTCTCAACTCCGTCAGGGAATTGATTTAGGTACAGGCTTAATTTTGTTGCGCTCTTTGCTCCGATACGTTCAAACTCGTTAGAGAATATTCCAATCTTATCTATATCTGCATCAATAATCTTCGAAATTCTAAGACGACCATAAGAAGTAACTTTTGATTGATACTCCACATTGCCTATTTTTCCAGTAAATACAATTGGTGTACCTACTTTTATTTTCTTATCTATCTCTGCATCTTTAAGTAATTGGACATAATCTGTATAAAAATATCTTGGACTCTTTAACTCTTCCTGATCATCAAATACATATTCCGTCGCTACCGCAAGGCCGTTAAGCGTCTCGTGATTAAATTTATAAATAGGTTCATTATTTTTTTTATAAACCGTAACATATCGAGGACTCATTCTCTCGTATGTTTCTTGGCTAGCTTCGGGTGGTACCAACTGACATCTTATAAAATATTTTATAAGATAGACTATATTATCCATACAATACTATGGTTCTATATTTAGTCGTTGAACATCTCACTCTTGTTCGATGATGCTGATTTATTTCATCTATATTCCAGCATTTTAATAGAATTTTCTTAGAATTAAAATAATCTAAGCTACTCTTCTACAAATAGAAACGGTATCACCATCAAACAATATTAATAATTATTCCTAATTGATTTAATATTAGACTATATCTTCTAATGTATTGCTCTACCATTAGTTGTTCACATAGTCGTTGAATCTAGATTATAGTAATGATCTAGACTGCTAGTTATATAAAATATAATTTCCAGCAATTCTAACAATTCTTAAGTTATATCTCAAACTTCAGACTTTTACTAAAAAATCTGCATTTACCTTAATATCTAATTTATTTAATTAGAAGTAGACTATATTATCTTTTAATAATTTCACAATATTAAAAGTACTTACTATAGTCGTTGAGTATTATGAATTTTATAAAATTTTAGAAACTATGACTAAATTTAATTTACATATTTAAATCCTTTCTCAGGATGTTCATTTATCCATTTTATAATTGTATGTGCGCATTTTCCATAATCTTCCGCACACTTAGTTATAGAAATGTAGGTCTTTCCGTTAGAAGCTAAGACTTTTTTAGAATTATAAGTCCCTTTAGTGTTTAAGGTATTAGATATTTTCTTTTTGGTATCTTCACTTACAATTCTTTTTTGTCTAGCTTCTGATAACTTTCTTTTATGCTCTTCAGAAAATTTCTTACCGTAATTTGGATTTTTCTCTCCTTTTCTAGACTCAGACATTTTCTTTCTGGTCTCTATAGAAGCCTTTTTACCAAACATTGGATTTTTATTTCCTAAATGAGATATTGAGATTTTATCCTTTGATTCTTGAGTATATTTATATCCTACTCTAGCTTTAATAGCATTCTCTCTAATTCTAGTAATTAAAGATGTAGAAAATCCTCTAATAATCTCTGGATTTTTTGTTTTATGCATTAACATTGCATTTGCTGCAAATATTAATTTAGTATTGCTTAAATAAGCATACGCTAATAATACATGTGCCATTATATGATATCTAATTGGCATTCTTACCAGATTAGACCTATCATTCGTTCCTCCCATACATTTAGGTAATATATGATGAACTTCTGTATACACGTCCTCTGAGTAACCTTCAGACTCCATTTGTATACATTTATCTATTAATTGATTGTAAGTTTTATAGTACCACAACTGATTATGATACTTAATTTCTTCTTGTGTCATAGTTCTTATATTAAAATTAGTTTCTTTTTGTCATATCTCTAAATTTTAATATAAAATCATAATACTGCTGATTTATCCATCACTAGATATTTCCAGCAATTTAAAGTATTTTCACTCAATATTAAACTCAAGTGCCTCTATTTTTATTTAAAGGTTCACAAACTTGTCGTTAATCTATATAGTATTAATATATAGACAGACTATATCATCTAAGACATTCTCTTAGTCTCATATTTAGTCGTTGAACTTGGTTTAATTCCAAGATGCTGATTTCTATTTTTAGATTTCCAGCATTTTGTGAGATTTTATTCCCACAAAGTTTGTTTATGGGAAAGTGTCACTTTTATATAAAATATTTCATTTACTAAGTAGACTATATCATTGGTTTTAATCCATATCATTTATAGTCGTTGAAGGGATTTTATATTTCCCCTGCTAATTAGATTTATTATCTCTTTCTAGCAATTATTGATATTTTCCTAATATCTCTTTTATTAGGCCACACTATTACATATGGTATAGTCATCATGAATTCGAAGGCGCATTGCAAAAATCGAATATTCATGGAGACTCGGTTGGCGATTAACTCTGTGATAATCAATACTTTAGCCAACATTATAATTGATTATCCAGGATATTTTCTACCCTGCAAAGACTATATTTTCCATGGTTAAAACTAGGTTATCACAACACTAGCCTGGTTTTGTCCATAGTCGTTGAATTGTGATTAATTTATTTATACGAATTTAAAACCTTTTTCAGGATGTTTTTTGATCCAATAACTAATAGTACTATCTGGAATATTTAATTTTCTAGAACAATCAGAGATACTATTATAAATTACACCATTATAATCCTGAACAGCTTTTGACATTTTATTATTTTTAGAAATTTTCTCTCTTACTTCCTCAGAGAGAGGTTTTCCTTTTCTTCCACGAAGAGCGTTTCCAATAGCTTTTTTATGACTTTCAGAAAGACTTTTACCTAAATGGGACAACTTTAACTTATCTTTCGTTTCTTTTGATAAATGTTTTCCTTTTTTAGATTCAGAAACTTTTCTATTATAATCCTCAGAATGTACTTTTCCTTTTAATGCAAAAGAAATTTTCTGCTTATGTTCTTCTGATAAAGGTTTTCCTTTCTGATAATTTGCCATAGTTTCCCTTAATTGACTAATAGTTTTTGTAGAGAATTGATTTAAAGCTAGATTTCGTTCAGCTCTTGTATTTTTATTTCCGACAATCATTATATTAGCTGCATATATTATTTTTCCTATATTTGGATATATTTTTACAAGTAATAAATGAGCCATTATATGATATCTAACAGGCATTCTTACTAAATTATCTTCCTTATTTGTTCCACCCATACATTTAGGTAATATATGGTGAACCTCTGTATACATATCTTCTGGATAACCATCAGACTCCAATTGTATACATTTGTCTATAAGTTGATTATATGTTTTATAATACCATAGTTGATTATGGTATTTAATTTCTTCTTGTGTCATAAATTTCAAAGGTTTATTTTATTTTGTATAATAAATTTCAAATTACTATTATTTTTTACTTTATCATCCAAAAAGTTATATACGTCTTTTCTAATTTTATCATCTAAAAATTCAGTATACCTTGTTTCGTCTTTAGACAGTTTAGTATATTTTTGAAATTTAATAAAAGTATCAAACTCGAGATCAGCTAGTTCATTGGTAGGTCCTGATATAATTGCTACAACTTTTCCACCAAGTATTTGAAATTGATTCATCAATTGGGTATTAATTCTACGTTCCCAATTCTTTGAAAATCCAATTTTTATTGATTTCGGATATCTTACAAAATATAAATAACCAGTTTCTCCTTGAAATTTATTTCCAAGTAATATTCTATTATTTACTCTCATTGCATACTCAGATCCATAACCTTTAGAATTTTTATCTAAAGCATTTTTAGCTCCAAGTAATGCCATTCTTTGTCTCTTCTCTTCACTAGAATTCCATATACCAATTTTAGAAGTACCTTGATATCTTCCTTGAGCATGTAGTTGCTTCATATGTTCAGATCTATTAAAAATTGGTTGTGTAGATACTAGAGAAGAGAAGTGTTTAATTCTAAGTACCTTCATAATATTCTAGTATTTTAATTATTATAAATTCGTATAAATAAATTATCTTCAACTGCTGATTAGATATTTAGATCCTCCCAGCAATACACAAAATTTAATACATAATTCACATTATATATTCTAGGATTCACACCTAACGTACCAATTAGGAAACCATTAGTACGATTTGTTTTTCCGCATACTCTTTAAACATTTTCAGAGTTTCCGGATTATTATATTCTTCTTTTGTTGCTTTGAGTGCTTCGTTTTTGGTAAAATTCAGCTCTTTCATTAAGTAATCTAAGAAACCTTCCCGACACATTTCATAAGCGATATGTATTGGAACAGAGATTTCATCGATAGCTAATGTAGTACTAGGTATAATTGGGCATCTAGCAGAATTTTTAGTACGGACAGAATACAAGTCACGTGCTAGATTTTCTTTAGATGTATTAAGTAGTGCTGTAGCTTCTTTTTTCCCAGCATTTAGGAGAGCACGTAAAAGGGCTGTATATCTAACTCTTTCTCCAGGGGTATTAAATTTAGATGTAACTTCCTCATAGTTCAAGTCATTAGATTTTTTATCTTCTACGCAACAAAGTCTGATAATAATAGAGTACCAAATACTAAGTTTATGAGATCCCATTACTTTTTTCCCGTTTTTAATTCCGAGAGTAAAAGGTCTCATCATAGCAGGTTGTACTAGGTAATACCGATTAATTAATTTTTTAAATTCTGTAAGACGAGCGGGAAAATGTTCTTCAATAATTTTAATTAATCCTTCGTAAGAACATAGAGCTTCATCAGTAATAAATTCTGATATTTTTAGTTCTTTTGTTGTTGGATTATATTCGAACTGGCAGGTATCAAAAACTTTAATACCTAATTTCTTTGCTCCTCTTGCACTATAACCATTTCTTCGAAGATCGTCTCCAAAGAAATCTAACACAATTTTACTATCTTTAAAAATATCTTCGAAAAGTTCTTTAAAGATATCAAAACGTAAATCATTCAAGTAATAGAAAGGAAGTTCAATTCTAGCAAATCTTCTCAATCCCTCTTCTCTTGTAAATACTCTTGCCCCGCAATGAGGACAAGGTTCAGCAGAGGGTTGTCGAATTTTTCCACAAATACATCTATCTTCCATGGGTGAGCCAAAAATATCGACATCATAGACTCCACCGGCGATAGGTTGTATTCCATTGTACTTCAGGTCCAAGTCTCTATGATTAAATAGGACTTGATCTTTTCCATCACTTTTAGTATAATCGATGATAGCTTCATCGGTTAGTAACTCAAGAGATACTGACATAAAATTTTAATATTTTTACTGTTTAACCATTCCTTCGACATCTTTCCAAATTATCTTAGTAGCTAGTTCAGAATCGTCAGGATTATTTTTTGACCAATCTTTATATACTTGTTTTACATCTGATATTGCATCTGATCTGGTCTTGTCTTTTAATCTTTCATAAACTCCTGCTTCTTTATCTATAACTACCTCAATCATATCTGAAATAATATCTTGAGTAATAGCTCTTGATGTATTAGTAAATCTGGATCTATATTCACGATAAACCAATACGTCGTCATAAGTAAGTTCGAGATCAGAGTATTCGGCTGATGATCTAATTTCGGCTGGTTCTTTATTAAACCATGATAACTGTAACTTTCTAACTCGATCTGCCACAGCCTGTCTACCCATTTCTTCGTACTTCTTTGCTAATTCTTCGACGATATCATACTTAGCTTTTAGAATTTTTCTCATTGCTTCTTTTATCTGAGTTGCATATTCTTCGGGCATAGTAGGACATTCAACAATTAAGTCATACATACCAGAAGAGAATAAGAAAATAATAAAAGCTGGAATTTGTCTTTGTTTTCTTCGCTTTGATATAATAGAGTCTTTGCTAATATCACGAGTAGCCAAAAATTCTATGAATCTTGCTATTTGGTTTCTCGCTTCTTCAGCATATTTCTTATTAAATCCAGAGTCATCCTCATCTTTAAAGTCTATATCAACATCTTCTCCGCGTAAAGGAGTATCAGGTGTATAGAGGCTATTAACCATACGAGAGTGACCTTGCTTATGAAACAAATCTTTAATAATATTTCCGACTGTATTAACTGAAGTATGTTTAGGATTAGCCCAAACTATAGTAGTAACAGCATCTTCAATTGCATTATCTTTATCCAATTTTCCTGCTGCTATTATGTCATCGTATGCTGTAGATAACCAAAGTTCGTCCTTAGTCATCTTACCTTCATACTGAGACTCATCTACTTTAATTTTCTTCTCATCCTCGTCATCTCCAATAATACTCTCATCAGAACCTTCAGAGTCATCGTCGTCAGAATCATCTCCTGTTTCGTCTGGACCTAGATATCCTTGATTTTCTAGGTCTTCTTCTTCTTCATCTAACAAATAATCGTCTTCCATTCTTTATTAGCATTATTAATTTAATTAATTAGTATAAACCTTGAGAGGACCTGAAATTTCCTCTCAATTATTAGGGTAACACCTTCTGGGATACGTGTTTTAGAGGTTTAGAGAAAGAAAAATAAAGAGGGATTTTGTTATTTCCCTCTTTTTTATATTTATTTTCTTTTTAATAATTCATAACCTCTTACTCTTTTCTTTATTCCATTAGCAGATATCTCAGAAACTAAACACTCTTTAATCTCGAAATAATTTACTAAATCAGTTGCTTTTGGAACTGATTTATAAGATATAGATGAATAAAGATATTCTAACCTAGATTTTATATCAGCTAGAGTTATTTTATCTCCTACTTTAAATTCAGAATAAATACTAGATTCTAAGAGTTCTTGACTAAATGTTACAATACCTAACTCTTTTTCTATATACGTTTTATTATAATTTAACGCTTTAAGTTTTTGTGGACCAAGTGCTAAGTAGTAAGATTTAATATTATCATGTTCTCCAATTTGATCCAATACTATTCCTATTACTTCATCTGAAAATCCATATTCACATAACATTTTTAGTTTGGCTTTAAAAGTACCTAATTCTTGATATTCCTTTAAAAAATCTGATATTTCCTGATTTATTATATCATCTGGAGATAATGTATTATGAATAGTAGAGAATACTGTAAATCTATCCTTATAATCTATTTGTTGAATCTTAAAAGCTCTAATCTCATTTACTAATACTAAATTGTTAAGTACGGGTATTAAAGTTCCACCCTGATGTTCATTAACTGCTATATAATCATTTTTATAATTATTACTTTTTACATCACTTTGATACTTTTTTGCTAAATTATACTTAACATCATCTAAGGCTGTACTAAATGCAGATAATAAATCACTAGTAGCCTTCTTTTTTCTTTCAAGTTCTTTATCAAATTCCTCTTGACTAATTTTTCTGTAGTCACAAGTAGATCTATAATAAAATATAGCTTCATTCTTCCAAGGATTATCAAATAATCTTTGACGACCTAGTATTTGTGGGAGATCCTCACTAATATCTACCGCCAAACTGTCTATATTACTATCACTAAATATAAAACTTCTAGCACATGTAGAATAGAAATCAGCGCCTAAGTAAACTGTTCTAGTACAAAACGTGAACATTTTTGGTTTAACTCCTTTTAATGGAACTTCTCCTATAGTAAATCTCTTTCCTAAACGTTTTTGAATTCTCTTAAGATTCTCTGGCGTATTAGAGCAAAGAATATTGATTTCCTCTGGTTGAAGATCACATTTCTTTATAATACTGACTATATGATTAACACTATTTACATAGAATACTGCTTCATCACTAACTATTTTAGTAGGATACCCATTTACCATTCGAACTGCGGATTCAAAGTTACCATCCTTATAGGATTGAATAATTTCAGGGAGTTTAGTTCCTACACTCATCATACTAAGTACTTTTAAAGCAGGTTTTAAAACCCTAGATGGATCTTGTGAAGCCCAATCCATATTGATATATGGAAGACCATCAAATTCATCTAACATATTTAAATATTCTTCTAGCATAGGAGTTGCAGATACAAATAATGCTGAGTGAGATTGTTTAAGAATATCCAAAAATTCGAGTTCTGTATCTGATTTAAACTTAGAATCGTGTAGAATTGTCTGAAATTCATCTATTACAGTATAGAATGATTGGAATATACCAAGACTTTCTAGAATATCTTTTACAATTCTATATGAATCATATGTTACAAGAATTTTACAAGGTTTATCTCCCAGGTATTTTCTTTCATTTAGATAATCTTTAATTTCATTCATTAATCGGTTATAGACAGTTTTCTTTCCATTAACTATCTCATCCATTTTTTCCATAAATTGATCTCCCCTACTAACAGATTTATCAATTTTAGAAAGATCCTTGTCAACAGCTACTTCTTTTTCTAATTCATTTATTACAAGATAAACATCTCTACTGTGTTGATCCTTTTTATTTTTAAGTAACATTCTTCTGGGACTACACAGAATAACATTCTCTGGTCCTCTTAAACAGTATTCAGTAAATCCACACCCAGGTAATTGTTTATTTATAATACACTTTACTGGTAATTTGTAAAATCTAAAGTCTGTTCCTAATTCTGATATAAATCTTATTCCCCTAGGAACTACATAATCATTTAATCTTTTTATCATACTATTTAATATTTTAAATTTTATTATCTAATTATTATAGATTCTTTTAATACAGAATCCAGTTACATAAAATTGAAGACATAGGAGTTTCCCTTCTTCATTAATTAGAGTTTGAAGTTATTAGAAGAGCAAAATGATACATTAATTAAGATAAAAATACAAATATACAAAGAATATCTTATCGAAAAAAAATGTATCAATATTTAGATTAGATTCGCCTCTTGAGGAGGCGAAAATCAATAATATAAATCTTTATAATATCTTCATTTCTGGGTTTATTCCTATATAGTCTATTCAAAGTTTCTTCCTTAGACACCCCTAGCGGTAGCGATAAGGGGTGTAATATAAGGGAAGCTCCTTTGTCTTCATAAATAAGTTACATTTTGCTCTTTAGGATCCTTTAGATTCTAATATATGAAGATTAAGAAAAATAAACCCCAAGATATTTTCTATCTCAGGGTTTTAGTGGGTTTAGAGTCAGTCATCAAACATTCGTCTAAACCTCCGTCTTTCTCTGTCTACATTCATTTGTGCCAGAGAATCATTGAATATATCTATGAGGGTATCTTTTAATTCAGAATCCTCTAGAAATACTATCACTGCGATTATAATTATAGCAATGATAGCATATTGAATAATTTCATTTTTATTCATAATACTGGTCTAGTTTATTTTGGGTTATTTTTCTAATGCCAGTATTTTTCTATGAATTTTTCTTAATCTTAAAAATTAATGCTAGTTCCTTTTGTATATTTCGCACATATACTTTAGGAGCTAGCTCATTTATTTTTTCTTCATATATAAGGCTTTTAAGAATTTAGAGACGGATGAAACAAAAATGTTCATATGTAAAAATTTGAAGAAATAAAAAAAAGAGAACCGACTCTTCAGTTCTCTTTAAAGATTTTGCTTAACGGTACATGTAAGATTTTTCGTAGAAGATTTTTATCTCTCTTTCTAGTTTCTTGTTAAAAAGGAAGTTTCTTACATATCCTTTTGATTCCAATCTTTTAGAGAGTTCTTCAAATTTTTCTTTAAACTTCTTCATCTCCTCAGAAGTTGCTGATTCTTCATAATTATCCAATCCACGTCTTAGCAAATCTCTTAATTCTTTTTTACTATCTGATGCTATAATACATACGGTTGTAAATACAGCTCCTGCAGTAAAATACATTGCGTTTTCCATACTAATCATAATTTTCTCCTTTCTTTTTGTTTATTAATATTTTTTACATATATAAGGCTTTCAAGGAATAAAAAAGAAAGGGATTAATTTTCCCTTTCTTATATTGAACTTACTTCGACGTCATGCCATTTCCCCTTACTTTCTCCGACGGGTTTTAAGATATCTATACAAAATTTATATCTTTCATTCATGGTATCTCTAACTTCATATATTCCATCGATACTTGGATCCGATTTACATCTAATTCTTACTTTTGATCCATATTTAAATTGTTTTCTAAGATCTCTAGATACAGCAATCCATTTAAGTTTTCCTTGATTTAGTTTTTCAAGGTCAATTTTTGAATTATCTGCTGTTACTAGAGGATCAGAATCACATTGACTTTCGACTGGATTATAGACAGTTGCAGTTACCTTTATTGTCTTTTCGTCTTTCAGTTCTTCTTCCTCTTTCATTATTGAGTCGAGGAGTTGTTCATATTCATACTCCTCTTCTGATTGCCAAATTATTTCCTTCGGCTTTGGTGCAGGTGATATTACTATTGAAATTACTAATATAATTCCTAAGATAACTATAACAGTACCTAAACACCGATCAAATTTTTCTATTAATTTTTCTAGTTTCATATTATAAAAATTTAAAACTCCCTAAGCTTTTTATTATTGCTTAAGGAGTATATTATTACTTATTTATTTTTCTCATATATAAGGCCTTCAAGTTATATCATCCGGCCAAAATTAAAAAGCCCTCTATTCATCACGAACCAGGGGCTTATAAGTCAAAGTACAATTTAAATATAACATATTATTTATTACACATATAAGGTTTTCAGGGCTTCTTTATCTACTGGCCGGAAATAAAAAAAAGAAGGGAGTTTTATATTCACTCCCTTTTAAAAATATTTAATTATATCTTCTCTTCTAAGTTCCGGATCTTGAAATAATTTTACCATTTTGTCATAATATCCATTCTCTACATATTTTCCTTGATCTGATTTTCTAACTTGACTATTATTTATAAATGTAATAAATCTAACAATTCCAGTAGGTTCAACTCTTCCAAACACTACTCCATCTTTCATTCTACTTATTGTTCTGATATCTATTAACTTCTTTGGATCTTTCTTATCAAAAATGGGAAAATACTCTAAGTTGAAATATATTCGATTTCTTTTCAGAAAGGTTGAAACTAAGTCTTCAAATGTCACTTTTTCTGGTTGCACTGATTCTAAGTATCTTTCACGATATCTTTTTATAAGATGCGGCTCCAGTAACATTACCAGTGTTTTTGATTTGTATCTCGCACATGACTCTATAAAGAACATTGCTACTTTATTTCCAGACCAAATATCATTAGTTATTATATATGGATGATATTGTATTAATGATTTCTTTATTTCTTCTTTTGGGGAACTTATATCATTTACTGCAATATTATAACTTGTACCTCTAATTTTCAATTTTCTATCTATTACAGGTACAGGCTTTTTTGTTCTATCATAAATTTTCTTGATCTTATATTTATTATTATCTAAGATCTCCATTAATTTTTCATCAATTATTTCTTCGTCTTTTTTGTGCTCTTTTATCATATCTGCACAGCTCATTCCAAGTACTATCATAATTTTATATTTTTTATTGTTTACATCTATAAGGTTCTCAAGGATAAAAAAGAAGTAGGGATTTTATACCCTACTTTTAAGTTTACGAGATTTATAATAGAAAGTATCGATTTCTTGTTCTAGTTTTTTATTTAAGAAGAGACTATACTATATGAACTCTTCACTAGTTTAGCACATAAAGAATCGTACTCTTTATTAACCTCATCTTTTTCTTTTTCTGTAAGCTTTCTCGAATCACCTTCATAATTTCTCATAGCGTTTTCGAGTCTTCTTTCTAGTTCATCTTTTTTAGTTCTTAATATCACATCATCTAACATTATTTTTGTTAGAAATAGTGTTCCTGCTGTAACTAAAGCAGTAATTAATGTTTCACTCTTCATTATTGTTTATATTTTTATTGTTTACATTAATAAGGCTTTTAGGTGAGTATTTTATTAATGCACATCCTTTTATACAATTCTTTCTTAGGGTACATCTTTCTGCACAGTATTTTATAAATAATTCTTCATCAATAGGGATGGGCCGAAGACTAGAAGTATTAATAGTCTTCTCCGAAAATCCTGAATCTTGAGCAGAATGAACAATTGAATAAATCGGCCCTAGAATATCGATGACGTAATATTCTTCAGGGTCTCTTTTTCCAAAATCTCTAATGATCTCTAGAAATTCAGCCCAATCTATAAATCCATTATTCTGTGGATTAATTTTTACAATATCACCTTCTTTCATTTTCTAACCAATTTAATATATCTTTCCATTCAGTCCATTCAAATCCAGCTTTATCATCTAAAAGAATATCATAGTAAGGTTTAGTTTCAAAACAAGAAATTCTTCCTGATCTTACTTCTGGATTTTGATTGAGGTATTTAAAATTTATTCCATCTTCCCTGAATTTCTCTTGGTACATTTCTAATTTTTCAGGATAACTGGATGACCATATTAATAATATAGTATCTTCTCTAGCTGATAATTTCTGAAGTGCTTCTTTTGAGGATCCTAAGTATGTAAAGTTCTCAGTTTTATTCCATGAAGGTTCAAGAATGGTACCATGAATATCTACTGCAATATAGATTTTTTCATATCCAAGTTCATGATTTTCTTTATATGTTTTCTTTAAGTATTCTAGCATAATTATTTATTTTTATTTATACACTTATAAGGAAATAAAGAAAGAAGGAATGAACTTTCTCACTCCTTCTTAATGGGTTTTATTCATCAAAAAATAACCATCCTAAAATTGCTCCTCCGATTAAAACAGATAGACTTGCCTGAAATCCACCCTTGCGGTATTCATCAATAGCTAGTAACCCTATTCCTGCTTTAAATATATTCTTAGGAGATACTTTAATTAAAACTTTTTCATTCTTTTTCATGATTATAATTCTTTTTTAATATGAATAAATCCGATAAATTGCTTTTCACTATTAAATACTCTTACGAATAGGTTATTTGTCATTTCGTAAGTATCTTTTATAGTTATTACTCTACTCATCAATTTATCTTTAATGAGTTTTTGTAATTTTATTTTTATTCTCTTTCCTAGACATACTTTATTTACTATGTCTTGAATTTTAACACTACTCCTGCCATTAAAAGCAAGACTGTATTCTCCTTCTCCCGGGAATTTAAATTTTACTGTCCCTAAGATATTTCCTTCTTCTGGAAATATTTGTTCATAATTCTTTTCCATTTTTCTTTTCTTTTAAGTTTTAATTACATTAATAAGGCTTTTAAAGGATGAGAAGAAAAAAAAGAAAGGAGATCAAACTCCTTCCTTCATCATTTCCTCGTCTTTTATGGCATCATGTTCTCTTTTCGGTGTAAGGATAAATTCTTGATATTGTTTCATTAAGTCTCCTGTAGGTTCTAAGTTTTTAACTAACCTGTGAAGACTACTAAGTTTATTCAATAATTTCCCTCTTACTGAAATTGATACCTTTAATTTCTTTTCGAGTTTTTTGTTTTCTTCTACAAGATCCTTAATAGTTTTAGTTTGGATCTCGTAAGTTTGTTTTAATTCTTCATTTTTTGCTGTGAGATCTCTGATAATCTCAGTTTGATCTTTATTAGCTTGTTTTAATCTATTAAGCTCCTCTTCTTTGATTTCTAAAGAGTGAAAAAGCTTAATAGATGTTTCTTTGTAATAATTCATTTTTTCCTTACAGGTTTTATTACCTATAAGTTTTCCTACTATACCAGATACTATTGCCGTTCCGGTTGTAATTGCTATAAATTGTTTTGAATTCATAATACTTTTGTTTATTGTTTTTCATTAATATTTTATTATCTCATCATTAATAAGGCTTTTAAGGAATAAAAAGAGGAAGTTGTCTCCTCCCTCTTTGATTATTTTATTTGAATAGATATATTAAAAATATATTTCCTATAAATAGACTTATTAATTCTATCCAATCAAATTTTTCATATACTTCTTCATCTTTTCTTCCTGTTAAGAGAGCAAAGATAGAGTATAATACAGCTGCTCCAATTATAAATACAGAACTATCTTCTACTACTTTTCCTATTCCAAACTTCTCTACTATGTAAAAGTTCCAGTAGAGTTGTCCAGTTATTGCAATCATAACAGTTGCAAATATACTCTTAAAGAAGCAATTAATTAGTTTTTTCATAACGTCTTAATATATTTTGTGCGGTTCCAGAAGTCCATCTACCTTTTCTAATAAATGCAATATCTTCTGTTGATATAGTTGTCATTGCTGAATCTCTTTGAATATCGTCTTGATAACCTCCGGCCGTTTTAAATAACATAGAAGCCAAGTATCTAGGTTTTTCAAGCATATGATAAACTGTAACTCTTGAATGATTCTTAAGATTATCTCTTAACCAATCTTGAGCTAATCTATCAACTCCGATACATTCAGCTACTACAAATTCTGAATCTTCGGCCGCTGCTTCTACAAGACGAGGAACATACCATTCTTTAAATTCTTTTTCAGTAATATCTCTATGTCCTGAAATAAAATAAATTTTCTTTTTCATTATTAATTTTTATTAAAATTTTATTACATAAATAAAGCTTTAAGTCCCTTATAAATGTAAAATAAAATAAAAACTTATGAAAAATTTGAATATTCCGTATGAAATAGCATTAGTTTATTTTGACCATGGAGCAGATTTGTTTCCAGAAGTTGTAAATAAAAAGGACTTAACAAAACCATCACGTAAGAAAGTATATAATAGTGTTAAATCAGCTAATTTCCATTTGAACAATAACAAAATAGTGGAAGAGAAAGATATTTCTGAAGTTATTATACTTAACTCTGGATTTCATATATCTTTAGCAGAGAATTCACTCTTTTCTTCATATGGGAGACATAATGTTAAATATGGAGAAGGTGGACCTAGAGTAGCTGTAAGGATTCAAAATGATGAATTAGATTCAAAACTTCCAGGGCGAAACGTTTATATTTATGTAGCTATTGAAGGATTTTTTAAGATTCTTCAAGATACTAGATATGTTTCTGATGGAAACCTACATAGAACTTTCTCTTTAGGTATTGGGTGTTTTCCTAGTTTAGAATTAGTAAAAGAAGATTCAACAAATAAATCATTTACATGTTCTACGGAGATTGGAAAATTGATTGCAACAAAACCTAAAACGACAAAATGGAAACCTGGATATGTATATGCATTATCTCCGATGGAATTAGTTCTTTATCTAGGAAGTTATATTGAACCTTTTTCGCTCAAACTTTTTAGTTATCGTGGAAGACGTGAAAAAGTATCAAGTATATTTTTAAATTTCTTTGATTCATATTGGTTAGATATTGAAACAGATCGAGAAATACATTTATGTATTCCGATAAATAAAAGAAATAATATTTTAGAAAAATTATCAGGAAAAAATAACAATATAAAGGACTTTATTCAAGGATATTTCTCCGAAAATCTTGAAAATGTAGAGAATATAAGAGATGGTATAACTAGAGGAGTTTTAGATATTAAGAAAACTGCTATGAAAGGAACAGAGATCGAGCAACTTTTGGTAGGTGTAGATGATACTTATAATCCGAAAGATGTAATTGTGGATGTTATCGAGTCTCTTTCTCATGTAGATTCTATAGATTTCTCTGCATTATCTAGTAAACCTTTAGTGGATTTAAATGTAACAGATGGGTATTATCTTAGTATTCTTGGGATTGATCTTAAATTTTTCTTAGAGAATTATCCAAAATTAAAAGAATTCTACATAGAGAAATTACTTGAAAAGGATAATGTTGAATATAAACGAATTTTACAATATAAGAGTATTTACAGTGATGTCTCTCTAGATAGTATTCTTAATTCTACTCAGCATAATTATAAAGGAGTATTTATTCTTAAGAATCTCAGTAATTATTTTGGTTTAACTGAAGATGATATAAAACAGTTAGTAATAGATAAAGTAATGAAAAATTAATTCTATGGAAACAATTAAAGAAGCTGTTACAGAGATAGGTGATATTAGAAAATCGATAAGTGACTATAAGAATATCAAAAACAGCATTAAGAAAGTGATTACTGAAGGTTTGGATGAGATAATTAGATTTCTTACGGTTGGTCCAGGAGTAGTAAGTCCGGAAGCAACAAGAACTAGATGTAATAAAATTGTAGATTTGATTAAGATTTGGTATAAAAATCCTGAAGATAGAGATTGTGTTGAAAGAATTTTAGATGTTAAGCGGAAGTTTATAACTCCCTCACTTACGGCTGGAGAGTCTGAAGGAAAGTCTATGTCACAAAGGAAAGAAGAAATAGTAACTAGATCGAAGGAGTTAGAAGAAAAAATTCCAGCCGATCTTAGGGAGAAATATCTTCCGATGTATATAGAAAGACTTAGACCTGATACTATTGAGAGAGGTGATGTAGCATTTCTCCCTATAGGACCTATACTTCACTATTGTATTGTTTTTAAAGTAGTTGGAGAAATATCATTTGTTCTTTCAATTACTACATCAGGAGAAGCTAAAGGGTTCGTAGGATATCAACTTGAGAAGTCTAGATTCTTTAAAGGAACAGCTCTATATACTCTTCACCAGGTTCCGACTGCTTTAGTGAATAGGAAATTTGTTATGCCTTATGATAATAAAGCAGAATTAGGAAGAATTTTTACAGGTTGTGAAGAATATCTTAAAACAAATGTATTAAAAAGAACATATAATAAAAGAAAAAAGAAATGAGCACTAAGATTGGAGTAATTGTTGGTAGATTTCAAGTAGATAATCTAACAAGAGGACATAACTATTTATTAGATAAAGTTAGAAGAGATTTTGGAAATAATAATGTAGTTATTTTTATAGGAGAAACAAAAAACTCAGAAAGAACTGCACATGATCCTCTCCCTTTTGAAGCAAGGAAAGAAATGATACTTGAGTCCTTTCCAAAGATGAAAATATTTAAAATTAGTGATCTTGGTGATTATCCTAAATGGGTTGAAACGCTAGATCATAGAATTAATTATTTAAAAAGTCTTGAGGAAATACCACAAGATTCTGAAATTTATATATGTGGTTCTAGAGATTCTGTGGCTGAAAGATATAAAGAAAATGGAGGATTTTTTGATATAAAAATTTATCCTGACCAAAAAGATGATGTGCATGTAACTTATTCTGGAACAGAGATAAGAAGAAATATTGTTAACTGTTTTACACCTAATTGGAAAGATGAGAAGTTAAGAAAATTTTTAATCTGGTGGTATGGAAGATCATGTGAAGAGACTAAGGAAGATATGTAAAGAAACATATAAAGAATATCAGAACTTATGTAGAGATATAGATACGTATTTTCATAGAAAAATTTTTCAGGAGGATGAATCTTTTGTAAATCTCATGAAACCTTTCAAAGTTTGCTTAGATCTCAGTGACAGCTCTAATTATTTAGTAGAATATTATACTGGTAATGGAAATTTTTTGAAGATAGATGAGTTATCATTCTATTTCTTAGAAAAACTTTTTCGAGATTACTTAGAACCTTTGGATAAAATAATGAAATTTACTAGTAGAACGCAATGTAGATTTATGAGGTTTTTAGAAGATCTTATTAAAATTAATCCAGAAAGTAACTACATAAATTCAATTCTAGATAAATGTGAAATAAATTTTCAGTATATTCGAGATAGAGTGATAAATAATATTGGATATTTTGGGTATTCTGAACAGATTTTAGTATCAACATCAACATATAATGATGAAAACTTTATAACTGAAACTGTAAATTTAATAGGAGAATTTATAAAAATAGGAAGATTATATGAAGAAGAATAGAGGAAAAGAGTTAGCATATATTCTAAGACATAATCCGGCCGAAGTAGAAGGAGCGCTTGATTCAGAAGGTTGGTTAGAAACAAAGAAGTTAATTGATCATGGCTGGACTATATCTGAACTAAAAGAAATAGTAGATACTGATAATAAAAAGCGCTATGAATTATCGGCCGATTTAAGAAAGATTCGTGCTCTTCAAGGTCATAGTGTTAAAGGTATTAATGCTAATTTTAAGAAGTATACAGGATGTAATATTGTCTATCATGGAACGCAAAGGAAGTTTTTAGAAAGTATATTTAGAGATGGGTTAGTCCCGGGGAGTAGAGAATACGTACACTTAAGTTCAGATCCTTTGACAGCAAGAAATGTAGCTCTTCGAAGAGGTCCTGAGATAGCAATACTTAAAGTAGATTTAGAAGGATTAGAAGATGAAGTATTTATATCTGGAAATGGGGTTATTCTAGTGAAAAAAGTTAGTCCAGAGCATATTATTGAAGTAGATTATGGTTCCTGAGAGAAATAATAACTATACGTTTATCATAGAAGTAGATTGTGATGAAGGTGAGGAGAATATATCAATTACTGAGATATCTTTAGATGAATTAAATCAAGTAAATCCTCTTCTTTTAGACATAAGAGAAAATCAAGGATATTATCCAACCGGAGATTTCTTGGTGTATCCTGATCCAAGTCCTGAAGAATTTTATGGAACTAGATTTAGGGAAAGTTTTGATATTCTAGAATCAAGACTTCCATGTCCGAAGAGTGGATTTAAAAGAATACTAGAAATTAAGGTATTTTCAGAATCCCCAATTTCCTTATATATGTAAAATAAAATTAAACAAAAATGAAAAACTTAAAAGACATGGAAAAGAATGAAAACTACTTTGTTAGAGAAGACATTGTAAGTGAACAACACGTACACCATAAAGATGAATATCGTGAAAAGAAGAGAGATAAAGTCATCTTTACGAGTACGATTTTGGAAGAAACTACACCACAGCCTAAAAGAAAAGAGGATTATGAAAAATCTGAATACTTTCTTGGGTAGTTTAATATAAAGAAAGTGGTTTTGTTGGGAGAACTTAGGAGAAGATCTTAAGTTCTCTTTTTTGTTCCCCACAAACTCTTATTAATGTATTATCATTAACATTAAACAATAAAACCATGAATTCTTTAAAATTTTACATTGACAAACTAAAAGATTGTGATGCACACGAAGTTATTAATTCTTTGAGAGTAAATCCAGTATTAAGTGTGGAAGAGAAAAATTTAATTTATTTATATCTTTTCCCTAGACCACTCTTAGACCGACAACTTCCAGAAAGAATTATAGCTTACAGAAAAAATAAGAACCCACAAGGATCTCTTCAACCAGATCTCGGAGAAATTGGATTACTTGTGGAGGCTTATCGTACGGAACAGTATAAAAGATTTATGAAACATTTATTCCACTCTTTTACAGATCCTGAACAACTCTTCCCTATTGCTGGTTTAGGACAATGTGAGTGTGCAATTTGTGGAAAGAATATGTATGAAGAAGGAGCATGGTTTGATCTATGTTCTAGGTTTGAATATAATCAGCTAGAAAAAGAGAAAAAAGAATATCTTGCTTTTGGAAGTAAGAATTCTGGTATAAATTTATGTCTAGATTGTATTATTCAATTAAAAGAAACTTCAATACTTTTAGAAGAGATTGAGCCTGGTTATCTTCTAGATTGGAGAAGTAGATGTAAACCAGCGTTATTTGTGTAAAGAAATAAAAATCCCAAGCCTTATTTTACATAGGGCCTGGGTTTATTTTTTATAATTTTTGGAGATCTAAAATTTTAAGATCTCCTATTTTTTCTTTTCCATAAGAGAATTCATAATATTCTGCTTTAGAATCAATCAAGAATGTATACGTTTTATCTTTATCTTCATTAGTTAAAGTAATCGCATAATTATCTTGTTTATTGTGTTTTAATTTTAGTTTATCAATTCTAAAGTATAGAATTTCTGGAGTCTCTTCGTCAGTTTTAATCACTGCTGCAATATTATAATTACGTCCAAGAAGTTCAGATTGTTCTTTAGAGTTTGATAGATTTTCAAGAGCTTCGATAGATAGTGTTTTAGCATTATCAAATTTCGCTAAGAGTCTATCATAAAAAGCTTTCTCTTCTTGAACCTTAAAGTGCATTGATAACGGAAGAAATCTCAATGATTTTCCCGTTTCCTCTGGACTTTCAAAACTAAAGCCTTCCGGAATAATTCTAGCTTCTTTGACTTCCTCTTCCCCAATTATTTTATACTTAATAATTGAAGTTGTAGTCATAGGATCATAATCAGTTATATCCTCAACTTTTACTTCTTTAAGAGAATAGTCCCATCTTCCAGTTTCATCTCTAGAATAATCAATTAGTGCTAAAGAAGATCCAATATGTTTTGTTAGATCTCCTCCTCTAGGAACGTAATTTAGATTTCCTTCATAGAAACCATATAACTTTTTGTACTTGTCTAATGTTGTTAATTCTTTTTCTGGTTTAAATTCTAACATGATTTTATTGTTTTAGTTAATAAAAAAAATATTTTCTTTCACATATAAGATTCTCATCCTATTAAAGGAGCAAAATAAATAACTACACCAATCCATAATAGACTAGTGTAGTTAATATTATTAACTGTTACAAATTTTTATTTCTATGTCATCTAAACGTTCAAAGTAGCCAATCCATGGAGTACTATAAGTAAAGAAAGTTCCATCATTTTTCTTTAACTTCAGAGAATATCTACTGTATTGTCCTTCTACATACCACCAATTCTTAGCAGCTTCTTTTTTAAGTTTTTCTCTTGATTCAGAAGTATATATATGTTCTAAATCCATTGCAAATTTATAATGCTGTCGAATTGCTTCTTCATTTTCTTTTGCAATAGATATATTATTCCAAGGATAATCAATAATATCTACATCATTATGCGTTTCAAAAGAACTTCCTGTTTGGTAATAAATGATCAAATGTATGATATCTTTTTCTTGAATATCATTGATTATTTCTTTAAGTAGATTCTTGGCAGCTTCTTCATCTTTTACTCCAAGCGCTTTTAATTTTTCCAAGTATTTTTCCATATAATCTTTGTATAAATTCTATAGTCCAAATTCCAATTACAAATAGGATTGCTAACCCACAGAGTAATATTCTAATCATAAAATGGTACTATTTTCCAACTTGCTTGTCCTATCTTCCAATTCACTTCTATATAAAAAACATTACCTTCATTTGTAATATATTTCATATAAGATCTCCAATCACGAGTTATAGTTAACCACGGTTTTTTATGACAACTTATAGTATCGATTGAATCTAATTGTCTGTATAAATCATGTTCATTTAAATATGTACGAATTTTTTTAGCAGTATCATAATCAAAAAATTTAGCATCAAATCCTACATCAAATTTTATGAAACCAAGATCTTCATTAGTATTTGAATCTATTGTTTTAATTTTATAGTATGTAGGAAATATTGCTTTAATTGGTTCTGGTTCTCTTTTTTCTAGAATAACTTTTGTTAATCCATCTATAAACATTTCAGCCTCTATTCTGGACATTCCTTTAGAAATTAGCGTTCTTATGTACTTCTCCATAACGTTTTTGTTTTACTTCAATTAATTCTATTTTTACTACACTAGGAATAGTATCACAAACTGTAATAGTTGAATCCTCAGCAAATCGTATAGATAACTCAGAGGCTTTAACGTATTCTATAACTTTTTTGGTATTATCTTTGAGAGTAATCTTAAGTGTATAATACTGAAATACTCTATTATTTACCCATTCAGTATAAATAGTAGGTACAGTACATGTTGTGATAAGAACTAGTCCAATTCCTAGCCATTTTCTTATTCTCCTAGTCTCAATTAAGAGAAGATAGACTCCTATTAGACATATTATTATTGAGAATAATATAATTACTATAATCGTCATTTATCTTTAGAATTAAATTTTTCTAATAACTCCGCTGAATGTTTCTTTAAAGCTTCTTCTGGGGTTAATGAATAATATTCATCAATTTCAAAATCCCAAGTTGTATCTCTGTTTCCTGATGAATTATTAACTCTGAGTTGATATGTTATAAGCGGTTCATCTCGATTTAATGATAAGTTTATATCTACGCGTTCAACATCATAATACTTAAGCTCTCCATAAGTAACTCGATATAATCTTGTTCCTGGTTTATATTTATAATTTATTTCTATAGTTTCCATAATCAATCCTCATCACTATTTACTATAAAATCCCAAACTAATTTAACAACTCCTCCTGTTATGAAGAATGTAGTTAGCATCTCTGTAAATTCTGATTTTTCTGGAATTATTGAAAGAATAACTCCAATAATTATCAGAACTAAATCTTGTATAAAATTTCTCCATTTCATGATGTAAGTAAAAATTTAATTGCATTATAAATCACGAAAGCCATAAAAATTATTCCAATGATATATGCTGTAAGAATAAATACTCCTACTGATAGCGCGAATACAATCTTAGTTATAAATCCTAGGAATAAACATCCTAAGAACATTATTACCAAGAACATAAAACATCCTAGACAACTTTTTTCCAACATTCTATTATCCTTTCTTTTAAGTAATTAAAGTATTCATTAATAGATTTTCTTTTCATTTCCGACCATTTTTCATCTACTGTTACAGAATATTGATTTCTTATCGTGTAAATTAAGAGATCTTGTACTGTTGTTCCAGAAGGCATTGGAAGTTTGTAATCGCCTAGAATTTCTTCAGAATCTATCATCTCAAGGATATATAATTCTAGTGCTCTAACAATACTACAACACATAGCTTTTCCTCTAGTAGGATATTCTCCATTATCTCCATATAATCCAGTTCCATCCATAAGATCTGGATCATCAAAAGTTTCTGGATTATAAAATGAAATTTGCCAATTCCAATTTATACCTTGACTATAAAATTCTGGTTGGATATGTATTATTACGTTATGTTCGTCTAACCATCCTAAAAGACCAATTAAATTTTTTGGCTCATAATCTTCTCCAAGTTTCTTAGCAATATATCTATATAGATCATTTGCATAAACTAATAATAAATCTAATCTTTCTTTTTCCATCTTTTTCTTGTTCTAAATAATATGTATGGAGTTAGAATAAATATTATGAATGGAGTTTGTGATGCTACTACCCAATCCATATCTTTGGTAGTTAGGTATATAATAGGATCAAATATAAATTTCCAAAAAAGACATATTAAAATGAGTTCACAACCTCCACCTTTCTCATCTAACCATTCCTCAAATTTAAACTTTTTCATATTACTACTCCTTTCCACATTCTTTTTTCTAAAGTATTTGTTACTTCTTCCGGAAAATCAGCGACGTTCCAGTGTGCATCAAATAATTTATGTTTACAGATTTTACATAACCACCATGGAAATTTTTCATATAACCATGCAAAGCTATTAAAAGCCCAATCACGACTTGATGCCCATTCCGTCGCTAAAAATCCGGAAGTATAGATTGGAATACACCCTTCTTCTTTAAATAACTTCCTTCGTGAGACTCTAGGGTCAATCCATGATAATACTTTAAGAAAATTATATAATATTTTTACACTCCATTTATATCTCAATTTTTCTTGAATCGGATAAGTAACTTCATGAAACCACCAATCTCTAAAATATTCAAGACAAGGAATATCATGATCACTTTTATGTTCCCAAAAAGTTTTATAATATTCTTGAATAGGATTTTTATGAATTTCTTCTAACCCTTGAATTACATGATATATTTCTACAGGTTTATCGTTTAATGTAATTCTGTATTCTATATCTGAACTACTAGGTCTAAATTTATCATACGTCCATTTGTGAATTAGAAAGACTGATATATAGTCTTCAGAATTATCACAATCGTAAGTTTCAGACCATCTCCCACATCCCCAAATTCCGAGATACCAATATTTAAGTCCTCCATTAGAAAAACTGAAAGACATTGTCATACTATTTCCCCACTCTTCATTAGGGGAAGTATCATCTTCGGATAGAATAGGATTTATTCCTATTTCTTTCAATTCATTCAAAATTAATTCCGTAATCTTTTTAAATTTTTTAATTTTTTCTTCATTAATATTTTTCATAATTCTTATCGTTTATCAATCTTAAGGCTTTAAATCCTTATAAATGGAAAAGAGAAAATCCTTTGAATTGCATATTATAGTGTGAGCCCCTGCCTGTGATAGGTCGGGGTTTATTTTCCTTATATGTGTTATGAAGAAAATAAAAATAGAAAGTATTGAATTTTATAGATTACGATATAACAAAAATATTATAGTTGGTAATATCAGATTTAATCAGTTATTTAATAGAGAAGAATTTATAAAATTTATTTATGATAAAAATATATCTATTCTTCGAAATAAACTTTTGAGTTATCATATTCTAAAGAACTATGAAGAATTAAATGCAGCTAGATCTCCAATAGGGAACTGGATTAGTCCTTCTGAAGTTAGAAATTTAGTAATGGTATTACCTGTTTATTTACATTCTGAGGATAATTATAAAAAATTAACAAAACGAAGTTTATTTAGAAAGCTTAAGAATAATCTTATAATCTCAGAAACAGTTCATAATAATCTTTACAAAGATATTATAATGAATATTTGTCCTTCTGATATAGAATTACGAGGTTTTATTGAGTATTCTCTTAGACTTCCAGATAAACCCGATAAAAGTTATCGTAATTTTATAATGAATATCTTGGATTTTTTAGAAGCTCTTGAAACTCTTACTAATGAATAATAAATAACAATAAACATAAGAATTATGGAAAAAGAAATTAAAATTAATGGTTCAAGATTAAAATTAGTAAAGTACTGTGATTATGAGTATGGGAAAAGTACTGAGATTATCCTGAGAAATAAGAAAAATCTAAAGTATCAATATGTACTTTTAGCAGATAAACTTAGTTCTTCTGGTAATCCTTGGTTAATAATGGATTCTTATGGAAAAAATAAAATAAGAGTTAGTCCTAGTGTTCATAATTACGCATCTGCATGGGGAATAGTAAGAGAAAAAAGAGTTGAAAGATACTCTGGGGAAACTTATTCAACCCAGGATCTTAGAATTATATTATCTTTTCTAGGAAGTACAATTAAACTTGAATACCTAGATACTGCTGAACTTTTAGCGCAAGCAACAAAAGATGAAATAGTTATCAAAGGTTTTTACGAGATGTACGGTCGTGTAGGGATGACTAATTATATTGAAGATCTTAATGATATTATTAAACGTTCCGAATATACACCCAAACCTATTGAAAGAAAAACTAAGTATCCAAAAATTTATTCAGATTATAATAAATATTCAATTAGTAGGTTAATAACTGATTTAATTGAGGATAATGCAAGTATTCTTATTAATCCAGAGTTGATCGGAGAATATAAAAGACTTTCTCCTAAAAAAGTGGATAGTAATACTGCTGTTACTTACCAAAAAGATAAATGGGCGAAAGTGACAGGAACGATTGGAAATAAAAGACGAGCTAACTTAGGAATCTGCTTTGATACTAATGTGGTAGTTAATATCCCAGAAAATACAGTCGGAATAGAACCCGGCGAAAAAACATATAAAACAAGACAATCTATATGTTTAGTAAAGGATGGTCTTCTTAATCAGTCTTTAATAGGAGTTATGATTTCCAATAAACTCGCCGGGAAATTTAAACGACTGGGGATAATAAAATCAGAATTAGTGTTTTCTGGAGAGTATCTAATAGATATCTCATCTCTTCCAGTAGTAACTAAGTGTGCAATTAGAGATATTAGTAGTTATTACCTTTCTCGATTAGAAGTTAAGTATAAACTTGCAGCAATAGCTAATGAATATATTCAAGAGTACTATCCTGAGAAGGTAACTTTAGATCCAAAAATAGAGTTTCTTAAATCTCTTGGAATAGTTGGAGATTATTACTTCCCTAAGAAGGAAACTGATAAAGAAGCTACAAGAAAATCAGAAATGATAATGGAATTGGTTAGTTTTATTTCTGGTATCCCTGGAGAAAAACAAAAAAGATAACTTATGTATAAAGAATATCAAAGAGGAGCATTACCAAAAAGTAGTGTAATCAAAGTATTCTTAGACTCTATTGGTTTTGGAAAAAGGCCAATCGAAGAGATTCGAAAAGAATGGAAAACTAATCTCACTAAATATAATGAAGAGCTTAGAAGAAGAAAGTTTCAGATCATTATGTCAAAAACAACGAGATTTAATGATAAACATTTTCCATTGATTGAGAGTACTAGTAAGACGGTTGATATCTTTTCTTCAGATCATACAGCAACAGTTTCTTGGAAATTTTTACTAAATACTATAAAATCATGAGAGTAATAAATAATTTAGAGACAGTAAAAAGTCTTCTAAAATTTAAGATATCTTCTAAAGGTAAACCGGAGATATATTATTTTGTGCAAGTTATACAAAGAAGAAAAGAGAATCCTGATTTACCTCTTCAAGAAATACAGAGATATGCTTGGTGGGTGACAGATTTAGGAGTTCTTGAAAAATCCTGGAATCGATTAACGGAGATGTGTGAACATTATAAAGCAAGAGCTTACATATCTATTACACCAAGATCTTTGGAAAAATTTGGAAAGCAATGTATGTTTGAATATTCTAAGAGAGTAGCAAACAATGATTATACAAATATACACAATCTTCCAAAGAAAGTAGCCTTAAGTAATGAAACGGTTCAATCAAAAGGAGTTGTAGATAAACCTAGGTGGATTTTAGATATTGATTCTGAAGATAAATCCTATCAACATGATATAGAAAAATTTATCTCAGGATATACTAATATTCTAGGAAAAATTAATACTCCAAATGGTTGTCATCTTGTGATAGAGTCATTTAATTATGGACTTATTAAAGATTATCTAGTTTCTAAAAAACGAGAGGACTATAAAATAATAAGTGATAATGAGGTTGAAAGACTATTTACTCTTAGAAGAGAAGGGAACACAATTCTTTATGCAGTAACTAACTAAACTAGAACATTTAAGAAGAAGGAATGAAATACTTCCTTCTTTTTTATTTTCTTCTCCCCTGAAATTCTTATATATGAAGCGGAAATTAATACAGAATCCGCTTCGAAAATAAATGCGTAAAGAATTAAATAACATTAATGAATTAAATTATGAAAAAGTTAAAAACAGTAAAAGTTCCCACATCTAACGGAGAAAAAGTGGTAGTCTTTAGACCCATTGAGGAAACTCCAACATCACATTTAATTTGTGATAAAGAATGTCCTTATGGAAAATGTTGTTCTTTTATCCCTGATCCTAGAGATCCCGGAAATGAAGAACTATCATTTATCGATTTTTGTAATGATCTTGGAGCTAATGAAGGAGAAGATTCAGATTTAACCTCAATGGTTCCAAAAGAAGGCACTCTTGAGGAAATTTTCAAAGATCAGCCTGATATATTACAAAAAATCGCCGGAAATAAAAAATTGGTTTATCTCGACGAAGTAATCGATAAATGTTGCCCTGATATCTGTGAATATTATAATAAGGAACATTCAGAGTGTACCTTAGAAAATAAGATGTGTATTCTTCGCGGATTGTTTGTAGGTCCAGTTAAAGAAGACAAACCTTCTAAAGAAGAAACGCAGGGACAGGAAGCTGTTGAAGAAAAGAAATAAGTTTTAGGGGAGTATGAGAAAATACTCCCTTTATTTTATATAAGTATGAATGAATTATTAAATTTTGAGTATAATGGATGTATTATTCCATTTGCATTGACTAGTAATGATGTCATGATTAATGCTACTGAGATAGCAAAAGTTTGTAAGAAGCAGTTAGGTCATTATCTTAGTAATCAACAGACAAAAGAATTAATCAATGAGGTCTCGATCGATATCGGAATTCCGATATCGGAATTAATAGTAGTTATTAAAGGAGGTATTCCTCAGAATCAAGGTACTTGGATGCATAGATTAATAGCTATTCATTTTGCTATGTGGTGTAGTCCTAAATTTGGAGTATGGTGTCTAAGAAAATTAGACGAAATTATAAATAATGGATTTGCTCTGAGAGACGCTGAAATTGGAAGATTAACCTCTGAAATTACTAACCTACAGATTACTATTCAAAATCAACAGCCTCAAGTAGATTATTGTAATCGAGTCCTAACTACTTCAGAAAATCTATATTCAACAAGAGATATAGTGAAAGATTTGGGTCTTGGAATATCTAATATAGAATTATTAAGATTATTAGAGAAGAATAATTTAATTTTTAGATCTCATGATAAAAAGAAATGGTACTTAAAGGAACCATTTGATAAATTTGGATATACAAAAATAGTTACTATATTTGACAAGGCAGGAAAACCAAGAAATGTAAAGAGGTGGACTGAAGAAGGACGTCATTGGATTTATAGTTTATCAAAGAAATTATAGGGATATGGAAATAATAGGAAAATACGGTAAAGCAATAGTTTTTACTGAGAATATAGAAGAAGCTGCAATCACTCAGATATATGATCTACTAAATACTAAAATGGTAGAAGAAGAAAAGGTTAGAATCATGGAAGATACTCATTGTGGTAATGGATGTGTAGTAGGGTATACTCAAACCTACTCTGGTGGTCCTCTCGATCCTGATGTGGTTGGTTGTGACATATCGTGTGGTATGTTAAGTGTAAAATATAAAATGCCTTCGGGAGATCCAGAATTAGCTCTTTGGGATACTAGAATACGTAGAGATATTCCGATGGGTATGGAAGTAAATGAGAAACCAGTTATCCAAGAAAAAGAATTCAAGAAATTTTTCAAAACAAAATTAGAAAGAGCAAGAAGTTTATGGCCTGAGTTTGTATGTTATGAAGGGCTTGGAGAAACAGAAAAATTCATATCAAAAACTCTAAAAAGAATTGGTATGGATGAAGGAATTTTCTATAAATCTCTTGGTACTCTCGGCGGCGGGAATCACTTCTTAGAGCTGGGACAAACAGAAGGAGATAAAGATTCGGTGTGGGTAACAATTCATACTGGTTCTAGAAATCTTGGAATAAAAATCTTAGCTTACTGGAAGAAACAAATTGGAAAAACTAGAATTCTTAAGGCGGATATGAAAGCGGCCGAGAAGGGAATTAAAGAAAAATATAAGGGTCAAGGAAGAAAAATTAAAGAAGAGATAGAAAAACTTCATACTTCCGGCCGTCATACTATACCGCCTAGTAGATTCTTAGTAACACATGAAGATATATCTGGTTACCTTGGAGATATGTTTTTTGCTCAAGCCTATGCAGAATATAATCGTTTCACTATATCAGAACGAGTGAGAAAAGCATTAGGATTCGGAAAAGAACTTGAAAGAATAGAGTCGGTTCATAATTATATAGATCCAAGAGATAAGATTATTAGAAAGGGATCTATTCAGGCTTACTCAGGACAGAAAGTTATTATACCGATGAATATGGCTTTTGGAACTCTGATATGTGAAGGTCTTGGTAATCCTGAGAGAAATTATAGTGCTCCTCATGGTGCTGGGCGCTTAATGTCCAGGCGAGAAGCTAGAGAAAAAATTGATCTCTCTGAATTTAAAGAAAGCATGACTGGAGTTTATTCTAGTTCTATATGTAATGCTTGTATTGATGAAGCGCCTGGAGTATATAAGCGCCCTGAAGAGATAATTACTGGAATTCAAGATACTGTTAAGATTCTTGAGATTATAAAACCAATACTATCTATTAAATCAGGAGTAGAGGAGGATGATTAAATGGAAGCTAGATTATTTATAGGTGGTAATTATGTATACTGGATTATTTTATTTTATGGAGGTAGTGGTAAGGGATCAATTCTCGTTCAAAGCATGAATAGGATAGCGAAGAAGAGAATAACACCTACAATCGTTTATAAAGACCTACAAGACATGAGATTTGCGACTTATACTAGAACTTATTATTCTGAACACTATTACGGTAATAATCTTGTTCAGACAGTGACTTTAGATGATCCTAAAGTACTAAGTATTCTAAGATCTCTCAGTCCTATAAACAATCTTCTATGAAAGTAAGAATCCTATTTCATTTTGGAGGATATTTTATTGATCAACTAAAGTATCAAGGGGTTGTTCTGTATAGGACTCCTGAAAAAGTATTACTACAGGCAATTGTTATTAAGATAGCGAAGTTCAATAGAAAAAGAATAACTCCAGGGATAATACTGTATAATATTAAGCAGGGAAATTTTACCATATACCCTGTAGAAAATATGGATAATTATTTTAATGATTACTCTCTTCAACAAATAGTAGAGGTAGATAGTCTTAGTTTCCAAAAAAGTCTCATCGAACTTTTTAATAGAATCGAAAATAGAAAGTTAGTAGAGGATTTAAGTAAAGCACAATTTTTAGAATATAGACCATGAAAGGATATATCGTTTGTCCATGCCTACCTGAGAGATATATATTTATACCTCTTAAGGAAAAGTTTATGTTGGATGTAGGCTGTGTATTGGGATATAAAAGACCTTCAGTAAATGAAGTGTATAGTTTTATAAGAGAGGGTTGTTTTGGAATTCAGTACAGAAATATAAATCTATACAGTGTCAATAGTTTATTTTCATTTGAGATAGACACTGAGAGGTTAATAAATTCTCTAAAATTTGCAAGTACATTGGATCTTTGGAAAGAATATATGGAAGCTGATTCTAAAGCTAATCTTTCAGAAATCTTATCTAACACAGAAAAGTACTTTTAATAATGATTGAAGGAAACATTTTTGTATTTAAAGATGATGATTTTTCAGAAAAGTATATTAGGTTCGACTTTAAAAAAGACTACACAATGGTAATATTTTTCAAAGCTCTTTTCAAAAAACCCAGTAAAAGAGTAATTTTGAAAAATATAGAGGATTGTAATTTTGGGCTTAGATTGACGAAATGTTTTAATCCTGATACTATAAGTCTAGGAAATAAAACAATCCCAAGAGAAGATTTTATAGAAAGTCTTGTAGTCGGATATAATCTAGGCTACTATAAATTTTCTAAGTCTAATAGTGTCTTAGAATCTATTGTTCTAGGCATTAATGACTATATCTGATTTCCTTATAATTGAAAACAAAAACCATAATAGTTATGGAAGAAGATAATAAATTTAAAGAATATTTGAAACCGGATTACTCAGAAGAACCTCCATATGATTCAGGAGATGATGACGATGATGATATCAATGAAATCGATGAAGCAGAGGAGGATGAGAGAATAGAAAAAGTAGTTAAAGGTCAAAAAGAATTGAATGAAAAAATTATGCAACAGACACCATTTGGACAAAGTGTAGGTGGAAGTAATTGGGGTCAACCATCAACTCCATCTTGGAATAATAACGGAGGATCTTCGTGGGGAGGAAGTAATAATCAACAGTATCCATGGCAAACAAAACCAGCTGGAGGAAATTCTTGGGGAAACTCAGGAGGATCTTGGAGTGGATCTCCTGGCTGGGGTAGTGGTGGTAATACTGGAGGATCCTGGGGAAGTAGTAATACAAATAATGGAAGAAAAGAGATTGATCGACAAAAACAAGTAATATTTTGTGATGTCTTAGATTGTTTAGTAGAAACTTTCCAAAGTAACGGAAAACCAGGTCTTCTTCCACGTGGAATTTATGATATTAGACTCCGTTTTGAAGTTTGGGATAAGATTTTATGTTTTAACCCAAATAAAGTTTATGCTATGGTTCCAAGAAATCTAATCTTAAGTAGTAATGGTTCAGATTCTTGGAAAATAATGTTAGAATATATTGTTTGTGCTTTATCAGAATATCTAAGAGTTCCGTATGATCATTGTCAAATCTTAGTACAGAATGATTTTGGACAATCTAAAGATAGAATGATGGATGCTGTAATTTCTAAGACTCGTGGATTTGATAAGAATTCAGCCATACAAATTGGACTTGAATCTGGTTTATATGGTCAAAGTAATAGAGATATATTAGCAGCAGAAAAAGTAGGAATTGATTATATAGATCTTGGACAACTTCTTAACATATATTTCTAATGATTAACCTAGAACAGAAAGGAGAATGGGGCGTATATTTCTTTGATATCGACCATGTTCTTATATATTCTGCTACAATAGAATTAACTCCGAAGAAATATACTAGGAATCCAAGTATAATTCCTGGAAAGAAAAATAAATTGGTTATAGAATTAGGAGTTGAGCCTGAATATTATTTTAAGAAAACAGGGTTAAAATGTCTTATGAAGCGTATGGAAAGTTTAGGAATTATTAACCTCGAAGATAAACATCGAGGGAATACTTCTTATGATCCTATTATTTGTGATAAAAATTGGAAAAAGATTAATTCATTAGAAATATCTTTAAAAACGATAGTCGATATAATTAAAAAGAAAGATACATATTTAATTGTAGGAGATTCAAAAACTGTAATAAATATTCTAAATTCTTCTGAAAGCTTGAAATTCTTATAAATGTATAAAATATAACAAATAGAAAAATGAAAAATTTAGTAGCACAAAAATGGATTGATGAATGTGGAACTTTATTTCCGATTGATGGAAATACAGTACTTTATCCAACTCCAGGTTCAGGAATTTTTGAATTATATCAAGGAAAAGGTCAAGATAAGAGAATCGGTTTAAAAAAACTCTCAGAAAAGTTTGAATTTAATCACAAAATATATGATGTAGGTTGTGATAATTTATTTGATATAATTCAAAAAACTTGGGAATCAGATAAATTTGTTGAAGGGAATAAGAATCTTGGTGTTATTTTCACAGGATATAAAGGAACAGGAAAAAGTGTTGGTGCTAAACTATTATGTAATAGATTAGACATTCCTGTCATAATCATTCCTGACAATGAAATAGAGGGAATGGTAAGTTTTATTCAACAACTCGACTTTGAATGTATTGTTTTGATTGATGAAGCAGAGAAAACATTTAAGCGAGGAGAGAGTGATGAAGTATTACTAAAATTAATTGATGGGGTATATAATAGATCAAGAAAATTATATATTCTAACAACAAATACACTTAACGTAAATGAGAATTTACTTGGACGTCCTGGAAGAATTAGATATATCAAACAATTCGGAAATTTGTCAGAAAAAGCAATAAACGAATATTTGGACGATAATTTAAAAATTCCAGAAGAGAGAGAGAATATTCTTCAAAAAATCGATCTTCTTGAGATATCTACTATTGATATTCTTGGTTCGATTGTTGATGAAGTAAATATTCATGGAAAACTTTCTGAAGATACTTGCCTTAATATTCCTTTGGCTAAATATGTTTTCGATATCATGAAATTCCCTGTTGAAACAGAGGAAGATGTAACAAGGATTAAGGAAATTCTTCGTCCAGGAAGAGCTAATTTCCCAGAATGGCTTGGAAAAGATTGTGAGATGGAAGATAAAGATTCAGATACTAAGACAAATGAGGATTATTGTAGTAATATCCTATATAGTTGGAAAACTAGAATGACATCTCAATTCTCAAGTCTCTGGAAAAATCAAGAACTTAGTATTGGAACCATTCTTGAAGATCCTGATGAAGACGGATTTATTCTAGTTAAGGATATATATGGGGATGGCGAAACATTAGTTAAGATAATTAGACAGAAAGGTAATCCAAGTTTATATCGAGGTGGATTAATGTTCTGATAATAAAGATATAGAGTATTTGAAGACAGAGGGTGGCAAGTCGTGAGATTATGGCTGCCCTCATTTTCTTATTTATGTAAATTATGGGAAAAAAGAAAAGAATAATAACTAGTTTTTCAGATGTTATTACAAATTCAAGCACTGAAGTATTTTTAATTCAAGGACCAGATGCATTAAGACAGATGATTGGTACTGGAATATATAAAAAATATCAAAAAGATTTCCTTGTTCTAAAAACTGAGGAAGATGTTGAATATTTCTTTAGATTTCAAGGAAAGAAAGGATTTAATCATAATTATTCAATATGGGATTTAAAACCTCTACTAGGAAATCTATTTAACTTATACCTTGATATGAACAATGAATTCCCTGATAAAGAAGATGATATTTGGGAAATGTTTAAACCAAAGATTATGGAGAGATTAAAGGGAACTATTGTATATATTGATATTAAACATAATCAAAAAATTATGAATAGACTTTATGAACTGTATCCTGATGATAAAGACTATTCTTATGAGTTAGATAACTTAGAAACAAAAGGATTTAGATATGGATGGAGTCTTGACTGATACTTCGGGAATAACAACAAATAAATTCTATGTATATACAGATGAAAGAAACCCTCGATATTCTATTTGTTGTTTTAGACTTGGGAGTCAGGTAAAACTATCTCTCCCTAATGAACTTTTGAACCTATTTGGAGGTAACCCTGAAGAAAATATTTATGCTGTAGATCATATTATTTGTTTAAGATTCGAAATAAAACAACCTATCCTAAAACAACTAACATTATCTAAGGTATGCAAAAGTATAATTGATATAGTTGCACTTACTCCAGAAGAATTTAAGAGTAATGCTGGAACTATATCACGGCGCCTGAGATTACTAACGTTCAATCAGATAATTACAACGAAGGAATATATTAATAAAGCAACTTTCATTCGTAACTTAGGGACAAAAGTAACATTATCAGAAGAATTACTATATATTATAAAAAATTATGAGCAAAAGACGTTTAATCACTAGTTATTCAGATGTAATAACTAATTCAAGTACTCAAGTTTTCTTCTTAGATATTGAAGAAAAATTAATAAATCTTCTAAATGAAAATAATATAACTGATAAAGTGATTATTATAAATTCTAAAGAAGATGTAATTCGTGCTGTTGAATTTTATCAGAAAGAAGAGGATAGTGGGGGATACGGAAATAGTGAGATATTCAATCTTATTAATTTCGTTTATGAGTGGTATGATATGTATACTGAATATGGTAAAGGAGATAAATGGAAAGAACTTAACGATGCAGGTAAAACCGATAGAGAGATTATTGATTTTATTTGGCCATTAATAGACGGGGTTATCGGAAAAGTATATTATTCATTTGCAGATGATTGTGGTATACCTAAAGAAGCTGATATTCTTTGGGAAAATGGATATAATAGTTACAGAGAATAATAAATAGAGTTATTATATAAAACTATACTTAAAATAATAGGTATAGTTTTTATTTTTCTTCCCTTAAAACTCTTAATGATGTAGTAGATAGTTGTGTTCTGCTACCGTAAAATAAAATATATGAATTATGGATAGAAAAGAAGAATTAATTAATCTCTTAGGTATTTTTCTAGGAGATTCAAAGAAACAATCAGAAGAAGTTAAACCTAAGATTGTTGAGATATGTAAGGAGAGATTTGATAAGATCTATGAAGTTTATAGAAAATATGGATTAACTAATTCATGGTATGATGAATATGATCCTACTCGAGGAAGTCTTTGGTTAGATGATAATTACAATGAGGATGCTATCAATGATGAAAGTATTTGTTTAGAATATACAGATAGTTGGGGTTATGGTGGTAGTTGTCATTGTTATATGGATTTAAAATTTTCTCAACTTGAAGATTCTTTTATAGAGACGCTAGATAAATCCCTTAAGAGTACAAGAATTGCTTCATTAAAGAGAGAAATAGAGTTACTTGAAACTCAATTAGAATCTAAGAAAACTTATTTAAGAGAACTGAAAAATGGCAATGAAAACGAGTAATACAAATATTGAATTAAGTAATGATATCAAAATTTCTGATTCTGTAGTAAAAGCTGTAGTTGAAAAAATTCTATCCTCTGCACAATCGGATGAGATTTTAGATATAGTTATTAATTATCTTCGAGGTTATCTAGAGAAAATAATGGATAATCCTGAGATAATAGTAAATAATGAAGAGAGATTAGTATCTACTATAGATAAAAGAATCTTTGGAGATTTTAATTTAATGCAAAGATTACATAATATAGAAACAGCTATAACTAATATTAATAGTGTTATTACAGGAAATAATATTTATTGGAATAGTAATCAAGAATTTTTCTGTAATTCTCCACTACGTGATATAGCAAGTGAAATAGCTGATATCAAATGTAGAATTGATATGTTAAAAAATGAATTTTATATGCTACAAAATCAAATTCCTTAGCATTCTGAAGAAAAAAATAAAAAGAGGATCAACTTGACTAATTAAAGTCAAGACCTCTTTTTTTTCTTTGTAAATTTCCTTTTGTTTAGTTATAGTCTCTTGATATATAAAATCAAAAGGAAATCTTTAGTTTCCATTTCTGTTTCGATCTTGAGTTTAACCTCGTGATCTCATCAGGTTAGGAATTCACCTAACTACAAAAATGAAAATGGAGGGAAATTTTGTTATCCCTCCGGTTAGTCATCAATGAATTCTTCTTCATTGCTGTTAAATAGTTCCGGAATCATATATCTAAACCAATAATAAATTCCGGTAGTTCCCATAATTATTGCTGATATTGAATAAATTATATCAAATCCTAATATCCAAGCAATTCCTGCTAATATCATTGTCATAAAAATAATGACTTCTGTTATCTTTTTCATAATATATTAATTTTGTTAATTATTGTCTCTAAACCCAAGTTAATCCATAACTCGGGCTGGTTGTTTTAGCTTATTCAGCTTTTACTTCTTCAGCAGGTTTTTCTTTTTCTGCATCCGGTTTTAGGTTGACGGTTTCTTCTACCAATTTTTCCAAATCCTCATCTCTAAGACCTTTCGGTTTGAGTTTTTTATAGGCTTTTTGACATCCTAAGGTAGTTGCTACTCCTAATGCCATTCCTGCTCCAGCTGCTACTGCTACAACTTTTGTTGCACCAAATTTCGTTACTGCTGAGTTAATTAGTTTCATAATTTTTCCTCCTATTATTTAAGTTATTAATTTTGTTAATTATTGTCTCTAAACCCAAGTTAATCCATAACTCAGGTTGGTTGTTTTAGCTTATTCAGCTTTTTTTCGGTTATTTAAACATTTTTTAGTTTTCTTATAACCATAATCAAATACTACTTTTGCTGCTATTCCTGCTACAAAAATTCCAACGTTTTTTACAACTGCTTTCATAATTTTATAATTTTTTGTTGTTAATATTCTTTTGTCTCTATTTTCTAAGTAAATTACTTAGAAATGGTTGTTTTTACTTTAAGCTTCTCTCTTAAAGATTTCTAACTTAGAATTATATATAATCTTTATAATTTCCTCATCGGTATTTATCATAGGTTATATATAATAATTTAACTGTATATTAAATCCCTCTAAGTTCACATCCTATTACTAATAACTCTAGACTATACAGGTCCTTTATTATATTCATAGTTCACCACATATATTTGGCTACATGTCTTTGATATATTCCTCTTGATAATCCTTTATCAGGTTTATCTCAATATATCGTGGCCTTATAATATTATCTACTATAAGGAATTTATTTAATTTTTATTTATTTTGTTAAACTCGGCTAAATGCACGTTATAAAATTTGTTAGTGCTTGCCAAGTTATGTGTCCAACCTTTTTTACGCGCTGGCCTATGAATCATACTGAGGCTATAACAACTTTCCTCTTTTCCTGTTTCTAAATTCTAAATACAGTAAGTATGTTCCCAGAACTATTTTTACATCGCCAAGCCGATGTCAAGTTAGCAAATCTTGAATTTCAATATATTCCTTCCCTTCTGGCACCTTTAGTATAGGTAATATATCTAAGTTATATCTATGTATAACGCTAAAGTATAAAAGACATAATATATCCTTTAAATTAGATATACTATGTCTTTAGGTAATATCAGATATTTCTATCTTTTATTACATATATAAGGCTAATAGGGTTTCTTAGACGGTATTATTTTAACCTCTTAGGAACTCTATTTTCCTTTCATATATAAGGTTTTTAGTCTTTTCTAGACGGTAGAAAAATAAAGGGTGGAATTACCCACCCTTTTCTTACTTAACTGCAAGCAAAAACGTTTTATAATCAACAACAGACTTTCGATATATACTATCTATGTCAGCGCCAATCAAATAGAGGGATTGTTTATAATCTCTCAATGTTTCTGGCTCATTGATATAATATTCGACTAATCTGTTTACTATTGTTTTTATTAATCGCAGTTTTCTTATTACGTAATCTCTATTAATCGAAGGAACATCAAAATCCTTTCCTTCAATCGCATACTTGTTTAAGATAGCTGTATAGTTGTCATAACTATCTTTTAGTTTATCTACTATTCCATTGGATAAACTATTTTCAACTGAGACATCTATGTAATTTTTTACTCCGTCTCTTAATAATCCTAATGCACTTAATATTGTCATTAGTGTGTTAAGTTTTTCTATCATATTCCTTTTCTTTTAAGTTTGTTTTTTATTCTCACTTATAAGGCTTTCAAGGAATATCAGACTAGCAAAATACTTCAGCGTCGTAATAGCCTTTTTCTAGTGCATTTAAGAAAAATTCAACCTCTTCTGCAGACATAGGAGCAAAACCATGAGCATCAACACCTACATCTAATCCAAATCTCTTAATCATTTGTCTTCCATGAATATGTCCAAAAAGATTATACTTTTTTGTAGAATTCATAGGTTCATGTACAAGTGCTATCTCTTTTCCTAGGAGTTTTGTTTCTGCTTCAGTTAGGAATACTTTTGAAAAACCAGAATCTATAAGCTCTCCTATAAAATCAGGTATATCTAGATTTCTTTCAGATTTTTCTTTAATCTCATAATTTCCACAAACTAATCGAATATCTCCATTTAAATATTTCAAGTAACTTCTATCACCAAAATCTCCAAGATGCCATACGATAGCTTTAGGAGGAACTTTAGTATTCCATCTCTCTACCATAGTCCAATCCATATCTTCAACATTCATGAAAGGACGTTTAGATAATTCCAAAGTTCTTTCTGCGCCGAAATGTGTATCGGAAGTAAAAAACTCTCTTGAACTGGACTCTCTATTAGATATTTCTTTCTTTAACTCAGATATACATTCGTCTAAAGAGCTATATACATTTTTTATTCCATATGCTTTAGCTTTTTCGATCAAGTACCTTCTTCCGTGTATTTTCGGCGCAATTCCTAAGATTATATTTTTCTTTCTAACTAAATTTTCGGTAAGTTCGATTTTAGTAGTTTGTGCATAATCTCTTCCTGGTATATCTTCAACAGCTTCAGGGATCCAAAATAATATAAAATCTGATACTCTAAGTCCAATTGTTTCCCAATCTACCTGTTTTTTATATTCAGCATCAGATAAACCTCCAGAAATTTTCTCTTTTCTTCTAGGGTTTATCCAAGTTACTCCCTGAATATCTGGAACTGTTTCTTGCCACTCTGGAGCTCCTTGAATAGGTCCTCCCAAAAATACCCAAGTATCTTCTTTCTTGGGTAATTGTTCTATTGCATAAATCATTTTCATTTGAAATTTATTTTTGATTCTGTATCTGCTAATTTTATAAGGTATGGTATTCTAAAATTTCCATACATACTTTTAATAACTTCAGAATAATCTTTATCTTGATTAATTGAATCTACATATAAAGGATTTTTACTATTTCCTCGAAAACATTGAAAAGTATGTAGATTATTATCACGGTAATAACTTTTCGCAATTCCAATAATATTAAGATTCTTTCTTCCAAGTTTCTTATATAGATGTGCTCCTAGTCCTGGTTTAGGTTTTTCAAAAGATTCTTCATCATTCCACAACCAAACATGAGAATCTAATATGATTGTATCGAATTTATCAAGATCTATATTTTCTAATAATTTTACAATCCCAGGAAGTTCTCTTTTATAAAATTCTCCAGGAATATAAGAATCGAAATTGTTAATAATAATTGAAATTCTGTCTATAGGTTCATTATCTTCCCAGTTTTTAAAAATAATTCCTGAGATTTTTCCTAAACACTCTTTTTCTTTATAATATCCATCAATTATTATCTTATTCATTTTTTAATAATTTTCTTATTTAGATACTTCTTTTTCTTCTCATAATCAAATTCTAATCGATCTAATTGATTTTGAATAGTAGAGTTCCAACCTTCAATGGCTTCTTCTTCTGATTCATATAGTTTATAATTATCTAAGTTATATCTATTAGGAGTTAATTGAAAGTAGCCAACTATCATATTAGTGGTTTTGTTTCTTAAAGGATACCAGGTGGTGTTTCTTCTATATCCAGATCCTTCTTCTTTTCCTAAAACTACTTCTTGCGGAGAGTTTATATTTTCAAGTTTATAACTATACGGACCGATATAGAATCCAAAAGTCCAGAACGTTTGTCCTATAAGTTTATCAAGTTCTTCATATGTTTCTGGCTGTTTCATAATTTTTCTATTTTAGAATTTAAATATCTCAATCTTTCTTCATAATCATGTTGAAGTTTATCTTTTTGATCCTGAACAACTGCATTATAAGCTTCTACACACTCTTCTCTCGTTTCAAAAAGATATGGTAGAAAAAATCTTATGTGATAATTTTTGAAAACTAGATTTTTATTTTTACTTTTTAAAATAAGAGAATAATCACTTTTTTCATCCCAATTAGTTACTAAGACTTCGATGGGTTTTACTAACCTTGTACATTTATAAGATTTACTAGAAAATTCTAACATAAAATACCAAAGTGACTTGGAATTTTCTTTATATTCTAACAATAATTCTTTTGTTATCATATTAATTTGGATTTTATATATTTAAGCTTTTTTTCATAAAAATGTTGAAGTCGATCTACGGTATTATGAATTTGAGCGTTATAATATTCTTTACATTCTTTTTCAGTATCGAATAATTTCACAAAAAATTTACATTCTGAATCTTTTCTTTCTTTATAACCCTGAAAAGATCCAATTACAGAATTATCAGAAACTTTTCGAAGATATAATAAATTATCTATATCAATTTTTAAAATAATTTCTGCTGGTTTTATGATACTAGAGCATCTAAAAGTTTTCTCCCTAAAACTAATACAACTATACCAAAATGTTTTATCCTTAGGGAGATTCATTATTTCTTTCGCTGTTAATTGTGTTATCATTTTATTATCCGTTTTTTAAGATTTCTTTCGGTGGATTTCCATTGAGTTTCGAAGAGTTTCAATTTATCTTCGATATATTTATTCCTGTGTTCAATACATTCACTTGGAGTATTAAAGAATTGATAATGAAGTTGATAGTTTTTTATTATTTTCCCGCTATTCAGTATCTTTACTATCCTAGGAATACCACCAAATTCATCAACAACTTCAGCTTCAGATGGTGGAATATCTCTATAAACTCTTCCAGTATCTGATATTTGTAATGAATAAATCCAAACTGTTCTCATAATTCTTTACATTTAATTAGAGTCCACTCTTTATAATTCATTCCTCCTGTTTTAGTATCGAAATGCTTGATAATTTCCTCGAATGGTATTAAGAAGGTTCCAAGAGATTTTGCTAACTCAGAATTAAAACCTACATCAACTTTAAGATCATAAATACTATTAATATATTCAGTAAGGTGACCATGAACGTGACCAAATAAGTGAATAGATCCATGAGGTTTATGATTCCAAGATACAAAGGGATAATGACACATAGTTACCATATAATCTTTTCCTGAATGCTCTATATGAACATCAAGAATATCAGAGATTATTTTGAAATACCCTTTAAGCGGTGCCTGATCAAAATAAAGTCCATAGTTATCATGATTCCCAACAATTTTATAAATATTTTTACAAGGAATCTGATTTAAGACATCTTTTATATCGTCAACAGGCATTTTCCAAAACATATCACCTAAATCGAATATAATATCTTCTTCTTTAGTTTTTTTAAGTTCCTCTAAGATATAATTATTCATTTCAGTTACATCTTTAAAAGGTCGAGAATCATATTTTATTACATTTTCATGACCATAATGAAGATCTGATATAAAATAGATTTTTCCAGATCCAGCAGTTGTAAAGGGTTTTTTAATCTTCATAATCTTTTGCTATTTTTATTAATTTATTCTCTTTATAATATCCGATAATATTATTAAATACAATAATCTCTAAATCTGTAGTATCTAAATCCTCTATATCCAAATTATGTTTAGAGTACTCTCCATAATCCATATCAACTTTAATATAATTAAATGTTTTGTTTACATAATATAATTTTTGAATATTTCCTGATATAGATTTAGATTCTAAACTCTTATAATCAAACACAAGATCTTCAAGTGTATCTAATCCAGTAAATTCAAGGACTTTAAGTAATTTAGTTATTACTGAATCTACTAAACGTTTCCTATAAAGTTTATTTAACTCTATTAATTCTTTCCTATTATTCATAATCTTCGAGTTTCCACTTACGTGAATAATCTTTTTTACTTTTATGAGTGATACTAGGTCTTAAGGATACTAACTTTCCTGTTTCTTTAATTTCATTATCTCTTCTAACTTTTTCGGCTAGGGAGATTAATTTCTTTTTCTTCTTTTTCATATGATTATTTTATTACATTTATAAGGAAATCCAAGTTCCTTATATGTGAAAATAAATAAAAGAATTATGATTAGATGTTATGAAGCTAAGTTATCAAAAAATTTAAACCCTAGAGTTAGAAGTTTTATCATGAAAGAATGGATGGAGAAGAGAAATACTTATGGAATTGAATTGAAGAAATATATTATAGATTCTTCATCAGTAGATCAACATCCAGTATTAGGACTTTATATAAAAGATCAAAAAGTGTTTGGAGATAATATACTAGTAGATAATAATTTTTCAGAAAGATTATTAGGAAGACATGTTATTTACTTTCTTAACTCAATAAAAGAAAAACAATTAGGGTTTTATAAGAGAAGGATTCTTAATTTTTATCCTGTGAATTATGAAGAATCCATTTTCTCTGAAAATAAAATGCGTTCTAAACTTGTTAAAGTGATTGGAATGTTTGGTGAAAATAACTATAATGTACTAGGAATTATTTATGGAGATGTATATCAAGTTAGAGAAAATTATAGAGAATTATTTTATAATATATGGAATTCTAAAGTAAATGGAAATTATGAAAAACCTATTAATCTAGGGAAAATAGAAATATAAAAAAAAAGAGGACTGTAAAAAGTCCTCTAATTATTTTTCTTTATTTTGTAATCTCTAATAATGTCTTGGAGATTAGATTTATAGCACCTTCCACATCTCGATAATCACATACTTCAACTTGAGTATGCATATTTCGTTGAGGAATAGATACTAACATAGTTTCACAATCAAAAGCACCTTCTTGAATTGCTGAAGTATTTGTTCCTCCTGCATATGAAGCTGCAAGTTGATATGGAATTTCATTAATCTCAGCAACTCCGATCATTTTACAGCGAAGATTCCAAGATTTATCAGGTCCATTCATGATAACAGGTCCTTTCCCAAGTTCTATATCTCCATAGGACTCAGGTTTTATTCCTCTACCTTCATCCGTGGCGAAAGTAACATCTATATCAATCGAAATATCAGGATTTACTCTTTTACTTGTTACCATTGCACCTCTTAGACCTACTTCCTCCTGAGTATTCGCCACGCCATAAAAAGTATATTCATCAAAAAGTTCCCTAAAGTCTTCATAATTCACCACGTTCCTTAAGACTTCAGCAACAATAAATACTCCAATCTTATCATCTAGTCCTTTAGATGCAAATCGATTCTTCCCAAGATGTTCTATAAAATTTGCTTCAAAAACAACTCTACTACCTATCTCTACTAACTTCATAGCTTCTTCTTTAGATTCAGCGCCGATATCAACAAGAAGATCTTCAATAGGAATTAATTCATTTTTGCTATTATCATCATACTCTACATGAATTGGCTTTTTCCCAATAATACCTGTTACATATTCTCCTGGGTGACCAATTTTAGAAATTTTAACTATACTTCCTGGGAGAACTTTTTTATCTATTCCCCCAAGATTAATAATATTTAGCATTCCTTGGTCTGTAACATTTTGTATCATCATTCCAAGTTCATCAATATGTGCAGAAATCATTACTTTCTTACTCCCTGAACCTACCTTAAATGCTACATTTCCCATTTTATCAGTAAACTCTTCTATCGCAAACTTAGAACAATAATCTTTAAATACCCTAGTTGCTTCCTGTTCAAAACCGCTAGGACTATACGATCCCAACAGTTCTTTTAAAAATTCTACAGCTTTTAATTCTAACATCTTTCTTTAATTAAAAATAAATATCGTTTCATGTAAATTTCTTTCAGTTCTCACATTCCAATTATACTTAAGAGAGTTTGGAATTTCATCATCTAAGATCATTAATCTAGTATGAATAAATAAATCATAATAAATATCTAAGTAAAAACCAGAGCTAATTCTTGATAATTCTACTCTATCTATATGTTCTACATCTTCATAAGTAACTATAATTTTATTATCTATCTGAAATGCTGAGAAATATTTTAAGATTTCTATAGTTAAATTATAATAGTATACTTGATCTGCCGCTGATTTACATCCAATTATTCCACCAGAACCACTTCGAATTATACCTAACTCCTTAACCATTATAATCTAGGTGTAATAACTTGATAAAATCTAACTTCATCAATCCCACAATCAATTCTTCCTGCACAGTTCCAAGTTACATGAGGATTTGCTGTTTCCCAACATGATTTATGAATAATTGTGTAGCTTCCATGATTAGAGGTACATATTCCACAATCTGAAAAATCCTTCCAATCTTTAATATCACGTGCTCCATCAATTATTTTACTATCATAATAACCAACATCTTCTAGAAGTTCAATTATATCCTTACTAACTTTTCCGATATAAGCTGAATTAAGAAATTGAATACCTTCTCTAGGAAATTTATCTTGAAGTTCATTTATGGTTGCTTTATGATAACCTTTCTTTTGATTATCTTTTATCCAATCTTCTCCATTAGTAAACCATTGTCCGAAATCTGTATCTCCTCTAAGAGCAGCTATCCCAAGAGCTAGTTCTTTAGTTACTCCACATTGAATTCTTTTTACAAGAGATACTTTTCCAGATGAAGAAAATTTAATAGCTTCTCGAGTTATAGCTGTATATTCTCCAGTCTCTGCACAAGTAATAATACAATTTCCTTTATCTGGATTAAAGGCTAAACCAGTTCCAACCATTTCAGAATATCCTAGATCTTCAAACTCTTTCCTAAGTTCTGGTGTATTTTGATCTAAGATAATACTATATAAATAATCTTTCCTCTTCATTTAATATCTAGGTTGTTTAATTATATATTCTAAGTTATTGTCTTTATAGTAACCGTTTAATTCCTTTGAGCTACATAAAGGAGTAAATCCATTCTCCCCAAATGTATACTCACCTCGGAAAGAATCAAATACAATAAAATCATCATCTCCTCCATTAGCTGGATTAGGAATAAATTTAGCCCATGTTTTAATTAGACGCTCCCTTTCCTTTGGCCATATGAAAAATCTCTGCTCTGAAACTTCTTCCTCTATGGCTAGTTCGATATCAACCAAAGCATCTTCAACTACATCAGCAAGATAAACCTCATCTTTTGTTCCATCTGCTTTTCCGAGATCTATTTCTAGTTTTTGCATAAACAACTCTTCAAGAAGTTGATCTTTTTTATCTTTTTCCATTTTCTTATACGGTTTATAATTTGGTGTATATAATCTAGAAACCCATCCAGAAACAGATTCTTTATTTCTGGTGAGAGCTCCTATAATAACTATTATTTTAAAAATTACTGCAATTACTAATAATAATGCTATTAAAACTAGTAAAAAATTCATTTATTTTTCTCTATCTTTTTAATTGAAAATAATACTTTATCTCCTATTTTATATGTTGGATTATTACTACTAGGAATTCTTTCACTTAATCTAATATCTCCATTAGAACCAATTTCGTCCCCAGCGATGTAATAAACAGTACTAACGCCGTAAGAATTTAATCCTCTATCAATAGATTTTATAACTAATTCCTTACTATATTCTACTTTATATTGTGGTAAATCTTTTCCTTTACTATCACAACTCACTAATCCTATAACAAGACTGACGATTATTAATAACTTTTTCATAATTACTTTCTTAATAATTCATTACATACGCTCTTTATTCCTTCTAACCTAGCTTGTTCATAAGAAGGATAGTTTAGATTATTACTACTCAATGAACCATTCTCCATTGAGATAGCAAATATAAATCTTTTCTCTCCTTCCTTATTAGTAAATGGATATACGAGAATGATAATATCCTTATGTAATCTTATCCATTCTACTATTTCTACCTCAATTCTCTTTTCTTTTATTGGCTGTTTATATCCAAGTTTTACTAATTTTTCCAGGACTTCATCATCTACCATTATACTTCAGTTTTTATATAGATTTTCCCCTCTTCAAGTCGTTTTTCTATATCAACAATCCTCCATCCATATTCATCAATTAACACCCTCTTTAAAGTATCAATATAACTATCTGGAATTAGATTAGGATTTATATAGACCCAAAATTGAAGAAAAGGATCTTTATAAGTTTCTGAACTAGATTTATAAGATTCATAAGCTTTACTCATCCCTTCAGCTGCTAAATCAAAAAACTCTTCTGGTGTAATTCGAAGGTAACTAGCATAAATAAATTCTCTCATTTTTCTTTTAATTTAAAAAAATCATAATCGTAATCAGTTTCAGTTCCGTCTTCTAGAACATAATGTTTCCTGTATGTTATTATCTGAACAACATTATTTCCAGGAATATCATTTACTATAGTATCTTCTATAATTTCAGTATCTGATCCTAACCAGTTCTTTTTTAGATGATTTTCTGTAGTATAATAAACATTTTCTTGTATTCCTTGAGTTATTGTTTTTATTTTAGTTGGGTAAATTTCATTAGAGCTAAATTTATGTTTAACATAAATTTCATCACCCTCTTTCAATCTAACCCTTCCTGTCGAGTCTGAATAAATTTTAATAACTCTTTTACATGGAACTACTTTTTTATCTATCAAATCCCATAAAGCTTTTACAATATCAGTTTCTGCTATAAAATCACCAATATTCCTATCTTCCGGAACAATAAAACTATTTTCTAGATCATCCTTATCAAGATACTCACTATCTAATTTCCAATCTATTTTCCATAAAGGTATTAATTCACCTTTCTTATTTTTAATACAATCACAATTAATAAATCTGTTCATAATTCTATATTTATTTATATTTATCACATATAAGGAAATCAAGGAAAAATAAAACCCAAGGAAATCACTTCCCTGGGTTCTTTAACTAGGATTTTTTGCTGATTATTAACCTTGTTTGACATAAGAAGAGTTTATTCCTAGTTTTTTACTCTTCACAATATTTAGGCTTTCGACCTGTTTCTAAGTATCCTAAAATTTCTTTGAGTACTTGATCATGATTAAATGCCCAATCATAACTATCTATATCTTCAGCTGGGACAAACTTAATATCATCTACTTCATTAGGTTCTCCACCTCTTGATACAGTATCACAATTAATTTCATTATCAGCTAATTTTTTCCGAGTAGCTGCATAATCTACGTGAATAAGATACCTAGAGACTATATTTTCTCTAGCATCTCGAGACGGATCATCTATAGTACAAAAATGATCAATTGCTTCATTGGGATAGATTTCAAGATTAAGTCCAAGTTCTTCATAAAGTTCTCGTTTTACTGCTTCTTTTCTTGTTTCACCCCAATCAAGATAACCACAAGTAACTGACCATTTTCCAACATGATTTGGACACCCTGAACCTCGTTTAGATACTAAAAACATTACTCGACCATTGTTATCTCTAGTATATACAATTCCTACTACTGCATTTGCTCTAGAGATCCAATACTCTTTTCCATTTTCCTTTGATGTTACTTTAAAATTTTTCATAAATAAAAATTATTAACAGTTGTCAATGTTTGTTTATCAATTATAAGGTTATTACCGATTGTCTTTTTCACCTTCTTTAGAATTTGTATAATATTCTTTTTACATAAAACACTATCATCTTTAATTGATGACCAATCTTTTATAGTAGAAAAGTTAAATTCATATCTTTTTACAGTAGGTATAAGAGTATATGCTTTCTCATCTAATTCCTTCTTAGCTCCAAAAACTAGTTCTATGAAGGGTAGTAAAAAACATTTTTTATCATAAAATACTACTTTATAACTACTATTATATCCATTTCCAGGGGGTGTATCATTAATTTCTAAGATACTTCCATCTTTTATAGGGTTAAGAATATCATTTATTACTATTTTACCAGTACTACTATCACTTATTTTTCCTGGAATACTGTAACTCTTCTTATAAAATGGCCATAAATTTATATTCCTGGTTTTTGGAGAAGTATATGAGAAATCTAGCATATTGTAATGAAAAGAATATGATACAACTACTAATCCACCAATCATTTCTTGATTAACTATATCAAAATTAAAAATATCCACTTCTTAATTAAACAAGATATAATTTGATATAAGTATTTAAATCTTCTACAGCTGGTAATCCATACTTTGCTGTAAATTTTCTAGTAGGTTTCTTTATATATCTCACATAGAAATCATCTACTAGTGGTTTTATAGTTTCCATAGAATTCTCTCCACTAAGTTTTTCTGTCCCATGAATATCTTTGATTATAAAGAATATAAGAGAAGCTACAAATGGAGTAAAAGACATTTCTTCTTCAATTATCTTTTTCACTATATGTTCATTTTCTTTAAGAACTCTAGTAACTTCCTTGTAACTCTTATTACCTTCCGTTTGTCCGGCGGTTTCTACTATTAATGTGAATAGTTTAATATATTCTCTAAATAATTCTTCAGTTGTTAACATAGCCTTTAAGTGTTTCTATTATTTTTATTTTTTCAGTTTCTTTGAGAAGACTCCACTCACCTCTTTCTAATTTTTCTATAATTTTTGAAATATTATTAACAGGTATTTCTGAAATCTCTAAAGTTCCTGGTATCAAAGTATACCCTAGATGTTCAAGAATAGACTCAATCTTCTCAAGTTCTTTAACAGTTGCTACTCTTCGACCATAATAATTATCAACTCTTGGATAATTAATAACAATCCTTGAATCTATTACATACCATCTCCAAAGATTATTTGGAAAATTAAATACTCCTCTTTCACATCCACTGAATAAACCAAACCAACTGTCAGGTCCATCTTTACAGTCTACATAAATCTTTCCTATTTCCATAATTCATCCAAAATATAAAAATGGATTATCTTCTGAATCTTCTTCAATTATCTCAAAATCAGACCCAGAACAATCTTTTAAATTTATCATATACCTTAAAAGTAAGTCTACACCATAATTATAAAAATAAGGTTTATCTTTATCATATGATGCAATAGATTCTCCTTTACCATTTACTACTTTTACATAATTCTCATTTTTAGAATCCAATGATGCTTTTATTCCCTCATCAGTAAAATTCTTTTTTGCATGTTCTTCTGCAAACCTAACAAGTGGAATTACTGTTTCTCCGGATATACGAATTTCTTTGTTTATGAGATTTTTGGAATAAAGAACTATTTTATCTATTACTGAAAAAGTATACCAATTATCAGAACCTATCAACTTGAACCAAGGATTTCCGGTATCATCAAAATAAACTCCTGTAACTCTGGTATAATTTCCATCACTCGTCTTTATGATAGGTTTATATCTCAATCTTCTACAAATTTCTTTTAATAAATTAGATCTTTTCTCCAAACACATCTGCAAAAGGTTTTAAATTTCCATTCGGGTTATGATCTCTCCCTGAATTTCCATCATCAAGAATAGCAAAACATATCTCCTCAAATGCTCCAGTAAATTCTGATTCTTCCAAAACTTCTTTAAATAGTTTTGCTACATGAGAAGGTGGATTTTTAAAAGCTCCACATCCAAGTGCTCCTAGAACAAGTTTGGTGTGATTATTATCTAAGGCTATTCTAAGTATTGTTCTTATTTTTCCTTTTACAACAGGAACATATTTTTTCATCATTTCTCCAGTACTCTTGTCAATGTCTGGTCTTACTACTCCTGCCACAGAAATTACATTGCATTTAAAATAATTATCTACAGTTTCATAAGTTCCTGGTTTTCTATAAACACATACTCCTGGACTATATATTCCTCCATAAACTGGGATAGGATAAGAAAAATCATTAAGAACTTTTCCTGAATAATAGTCTCCAAAATATTCATCCCATTTTTCAGGAGAATATAAATATAGAGATAATAGCAAATTACTTCTTCTACATAATTCTTCTTCCTGAGCTCTAGAGCCTGTTTCAACTCCTCCACCAGGTCTTTTAGATGAAGCCATATTAAGGACTGCACATCCTGAACCTAATTCCTTTGCTTTTTCAAAGGTATCTATGTTCTGTACATATATTTTAGGAGGAGTTTGAAATTTAGATTTATTACTTCCTTTTTGAATAAACTTATACATTTTTGATTCATATATTAATCTATCTGTTTCTGGAAATTCTATATAATTATCCTTACATTCATACTCTCTAGAAATAATATCTTCTATTACTTCTTTAAAAACTTTAATTAATTGTTCTTTTGTTTTCATATCATTAATAATTTTAAACTATCTAATAAATTATATGTCATAACTCCACATTCACTACAATTATCCTTAGAGAGAACACATTGATCACAATAATTTAAATTCCCTGAATCTATTGTATATACTCTTCTTTGAAATAATCTAAGGTCTTTCGAAAAATGACTTACTTCCTTTGATGAATATTCCATAAAAACTCCATATTCAAGACTTTCAAGAGTTACAAGTTCTTTTACTTTCTTTTTTATGAAATCCAGAGTAATAATGCTTTTTTCATATAATTCCTCTACAAAGTCTATAAGAATACTTTCATTTATTCTCACACGTTTAACTATTCCTTTATGATTATTTACTGGATAAGAAGTAAGTAGAGTGCTATTTATTTTATCTCCAGAGAAAAAGAATTCATTAGGTCTGGTAGAAGGTTTAAAATTACATAAATCACATTCTCCAGAAAATTTACATACCTTCTTACATATTATATCAGAAATTCCCGGGAAAGATCGAAAAATCAATCTGCTATTTATTATATCAGTATTAGATACTAATATATTTGTTCTGTCTCCATAATATCTATGATCTAGGGAACATCCTAATTCTAAATCTACAGTTTCATATCTAAAACTTCCAAATAATCCTACTACACCAGTTACTAATTTAATAAGAATAATTTCATCAATACTATCATAAGACCAAGTAATTATATCTCCTGGAAGATATTTTTGATAGTATAACTTTCTTTTAGTATTCTTTGTCATAACGTGCTAAATTATTATATGCATCCGTACTATAAAAACTAGTTAGATCGAAAAAAGTCGAGAACTCTCCTTTAGGATTTAAAGGTGACTCTGGATGATATCTATCTAGGATAATATTAAATCTAAATTCATTACTCCAATCTTGCCTTATTTCTACAATTATTAAAGGGTGTTCTGGTCCAAATGCTGCATATTCACCACTACCCCATAAATATCCAGGAGACTGAAAATAAACAATATCACCTACTTTATAATAATCTGGATCTAACCTTCTTGCTACTACTTGAGGAATTCTGGCTAAGCTTTTCTCCTTAAGATGTTCCATTATTTGAGGGATAATTGATGTATAATCATGCTCTATGATTTCACATTTTTTATCAAAATCATCTGTACTCATTCTTTCTGGAAATATAGATGATCCCCAACATACTTTATAATAAGATCCCTTCGAATCAAAACCATTACTATAAACAACTCCTATATCTCCAGTATCTTTATTTTTGACTCTTGATTGCGTCCAACTATCTACTCTCATCTGTTATCTTATTAATTATTTCATTTTTTGCCTTAGTCCAACCATCTTTAAATGATTTTCTTTCATTTCCGACTGTATAAATAAAAAATCCAACAGTCATAATAATTATTCCTAAAGGCTTATACCACTCAATTATTTTAATTCTGAATGGTGAAAATGATATCTCTGTATGTCCTAAATACAGGAAAAATACAATTAATAATACTAAATAAACTATAACCTTCATCATATTTCTATTTTATAAGTTTTATCTTTCATTACTACTAATTTTCCAGGAACTGACATTAAACGATCTTTAACACTGTCTAAAAATGTATCTAATATTATAACATCGCCAAAACTTGAAATACTAATATAACATGCATTGAGATCATCAGTCCATCCAAAAAATACTTCTTCAGGATCAGCACTATCCCATGGAGAAAGCACTAAACGAGGCAATCCATCTTTTAATCTTATTGCGGTAACAACTTGTAAATCTTCTTCTAGATCATACAAAAATACGTATCCAGCTACTTTTACATATTCTTCCGTTTCCATATAAGTTCTTTTAAAATTGGCAAAGATTTCTCCATATATTCAACTAAAATATCTTCAAAGAGAAAATATTCTCGATTCATTACTCCAAAAGAATCTCTAGCCATATGATGTAATTCATGAGACCAAGTACTTAAAAGTTCAGATTTGGTCACTTTTCTGCTTTTTGGAATCATCATTATAAATTTTTTCTTACCAGCTCTTGAATAAACCATACCATTTACTGGAGGAGGTCCTATTCTAATGATATCCTTATCTGTCTTATCATAATAGATTCCAGAAGTGGACATTACATAACTTACATCACCCTTAGATAGTTTTCCAGAGATTTCTTTTTTCTTCTCTACCTCTAAAAGAAGATCATCTATGTATATAAAATCTAAAAGCTGTTGAGAAACTAAATATCCAAAAATATAAGCTTCTGTTTCACTATCAACTATCCCTCGTGAGGATGTAATTATATTAACAAATTTACTAGTTTTTCTAAATATCCACTTTACTTTTTCTTTTGTAGTTAGATTTGACAAGATAGTGATCAAATAACTTCTACGATTATTAACAGCTAATTCGTATCCTTCTGACCTTGGTATAATTCCATATAAATCTTTAAAAGCTTCAAGAGAACATTGAATAGTAGTTAGTCTTGTATTAAATATAGAAATATCATAATATGCATATTTAGAACCAACCTCCCTTCTTAAGTTTTCTTGGTAACACTTTTTATTAAAAAATTCTGCTCTTTCTAATAAATCTAATACATCTTTTAACATTTTCTTTTTTATTTTATTACATTATTAAGGATTTAAACTCTTATAATTGTTATGAAGAAAAAGAAAATGATAAAGATTGAATACTATTATCGTAGTGTTGAGACTAATAAGTACACTTATGTAATAATAGATAATAGAATTATTCTCTTATTAAAAAATCAATTAAAGAGAGTTTCATCTAATTATTTATTACACCACATAGAGTATAAAGATATTTGTTTTAATTTTTATAGAGACGCTACAAAAATAAAGGAAGAAATTATATCTGGAATTAATTCAGAAGATATTAGAAAAGCTTTAATTAAAGTAATAAACACTACTACTGGACTTTTTAATCTTAAAAAATCCATAACTCAATTTAATGAAATATATTATAATTATAAAAAATATTATGATAACTTTTCCACCAAACTTTAGAATATACGTAATAGAAACTCCTCTTAAATTAGTAGATATACACAATGCTCAAAATTATCTAACTTCTAAGGAATATAAAATAATATCAAATAGTTTTAGTGTATTTTCATTTCTAGGAAATAGAAATAATCTTCAAGAAGTTTCAAAGATTGTAAGTTTTTTGAAAGGTAATGATCACCTAGGAAAAAGTAAATACTATATTTCAATTACCTTAAATAATTTTGAAAAACCGTTCCGAAAAATCTGGACAGCAAAAAATATGACAAAATATGTATACAGACTGGATTTAATAACAAAAGAAAGTTTTAGGTATTTTAAAAAACATAATTCGGATATTATTACTATTGAAAAACCGAGTATTCCTGAAGAAGAATTTATTAAAATTATCTTGTATAATTCTTTAGCAATAATAGAGAACTGCGAAAAGGGATTAATAAACATAGATAATGCTGCTTATTATATGAGCAATTACAATTATTCTATTCTTAAACTATCTAAAGAAGAAGGTTTAATTTAGAAGAGAAAAAACTAACCAAGGATTTTATTTCCAAGGTTAGTTCTTTTTTTTATTCGCTTTTTGCAGCGTCATGTTTACATATTTTGATCAAGTAAATATATTTATTAACAGTTTCGAAAAAATCATCTGTTCTGTTAATAATACCTGACCACATTAAATCATCTCCAGCTTCTCTTTTTATTCCAGTTAGTAATCCTCTAATATCTACTAAGAGATTTTCAAATTCTAATGCTTCTGGAAGAATAGGGCTTAATGTTCCTGGTTGAATAAATCCCCAGAGAGCTTGAGCATTTTCCATAAGAGCATCATCAAAATCTTGAAATTCACCATCAAAATCATCAATTAATTTATGGATGCTCATAGTGGGTGCTGAGAAATGCAGTTCTTTCAATCTCGTGTGTATTCCATGAAATTGATTCTCCAAATTTAAAATAAACTTATTATTCATAACTTTTTTAATTTATAAATGTTTTATTTTCATAAACTCTGATAATGTTGTTTGACTAACTCCTAATCTTCTAGCTACTTCTGCTTTACTCAATCCTTTCTCAAGTAATCTTGTAATTTCACTATCTTTTCCATCTAATTTACGCTTCCTAGGAATTCCAACAGGTCTACCTAATCTCACTCCATTAGATTTCATCATAGCTAATGCACATTTTGTTCTTCGACTTATTAGCTCTCTTTCTTTCTGAGCACTAATTATATCAAAGAAGGTTTCATATACGGACATAGAATCTTCTTTTATTATCTCCCCTTTCCAGATAGGTAAGATAGCAGCTCCAGTTAACATACAATGATTTATAATTGACATCACCATATATACATTTCTTCCAAGTCTAGAAATTTCAGTAACTAATATTAAATCCCCTTTCTTTATTCGATCTAATATTAATTTTCCAAGAAGTCTAGCACTAGGTTTTATAGCCCCTGAGATGCTCTCTTCTATCCATGCATCTACTTCAATTCCATTTTCCCTACAATACCTGTTTATTTCGTACCTCTGTACTTCTACTGTTTGTTTTTCTGTAGATACTCGTATATAACCATAAATCATTAGATAGTTTATTTTTTAGTTATTAATCAACTCTTCAAACAGAGTTTCTTATCAATAATTAGGCTTTCACTTAAAAAATAAAGCAAAAAGAGCATAAACCTTGAAATTCTTATATATGGACGAAAAATAAGCGCTAAAGTTTCTGTCTATAAAACAAATAGAAAAATTAACAATTTAGTGATTAAAAAAACAAGTAAAATTGATGCTAAAAATTTAGTATGAATTCGGGTGAGTGTAAACGAGAAGCCACGAGTAAAGCTACTGAGAGGTAGTATAACATTTTAATAAAAAAAAATTAGTAGCTTTATGAATTACGGTAAAATCTTAAGCGTTGGCTTCAAAGTATTAGTTGCAGCAGTTGCAGGCGTAGCTGTATTTATTGGTGTAGATAAAATCAATACTAATAATGGCAATCAAAATGGTGGTTTTAGACAAAAAAGTATTCCTGACGATCCAAGTTTCTCTTCAGGATCAGAGTTTCAATCAAATAACAATACTCAGATCCAACAAGTAAAGAGAGATAGGAATGATAGTAATATTGTCGAGAAAATGAAAAATGTTCAGGATACTTGTGGAAGATTATTTACTTTCGTTCAATCATTGACAATGGTAGTAGATAATTTTAGCAGAATATTTAGAAATGATGGAAATAGTTATCTAAGTCAACCTTACTATGGTGACCCTTGGGGATATCGACAGCCTATTGATATGGGAAATGGCGTTTATTGGAATAGAATATCTCCATACATCATTGAAGCTTCGTCAACACCAGATCCAAGATATTATGGTCGATTATAAAATCTTAAGGAAAGGAAGGACTAAAGATTAATTAATTGCTACACCACCCAATAAAGAAGAAATATATATGTACGTTGTATAAAAATGCCTTCCGAAAATAATAAATTTATTATACAACGTACTTACGAAAGAACTTGTTATGCCATAGGAAATTATCCTATGGTTTTTATTTTTCGCTTCAAAACCTTATTAGTGTACAAAATAAAAGAGAAGTATGGAAAAAGAATTTGTTGTATATGGGAAAAAGAAATTTAACCCAGAGAAATTCAGAAAAATTAAAAACAGAAAAGGATGGTGTAAACCTAAAGCTGGATTATGGGCTTCTCCGATAGACTCTAAATGGGGATGGAGAGATTTTATAATATCTGTAATGGAATCCTGGAAGAAAGATCTACAAACATATTTTAAATTCAAACTTTCTTCTACAGCTAAAATTTATATCATTGATACATTAGAAGATTTATATCAAGTACCGTTTAAAAGAATATTAAAACTTCAACCTGCTCTTTCAGATTATTTAATTGATTTTGAAAAGATGGTATCCGAAGGTTATGATGGAATATTACTTACAGAGAATGGTCAAAATGAAACTAGAATGCCTGAGTTTAGTGGATTATACTATAACGGAAAAAGTTTTAATCTTTATGGTTGGGATGTAGAATGCTTATTAGTACTTAATCCTAGGTGTATAGTTCCAGTAAATTCACTAAAAAGAATCAACTTAAAGAATGGAAGGAATGCATGGAAGAAGAATGTAGTGATAGCAAGAACACAAAAATCTATATCTCAAGATGATCCTGAAATTTTAGAATGGAAAGGAGAAACAGAAGATACAATGATACTAGAAAGAGGATCAACATACGGTTCTAAAAAAGCATTTATCAGATCTCTCAGAAAGTTACAATATAAGATCGGAGATGATCCAACTTCAAAATTTATCTTGAAGTAAAAAAAGAATAGAGAAGAAACTTTAATTGTTCTTCTCTTTTTCTTTCTTCTATCTATTATATAGTCTGATTATCATATTCTTCTTTAGTTAATAAACTTCCTGAAAGATAATCATAAGCACTGATTAATTTAACAGATTGTTTAAAAGAATGAATCTCTTGTATTCGAAGTTCTCGTCTTTCTATGTCAAATACCTCTAGGAATTTAACTTCAAACCATGCAAGTTCTATCACATCAAGATCTTTCCAATATATAATATCTCCTGGTTGTAGAGAATCTATAAACTCTTGTACTTTCTTTTCTTCGGCTAGAATTTTTAATAAACTTTCTACTTCTACTATATTTTTTTGACTTGATCCTATTCCTATAATTGGATTAAATCTTCTTTTAATTCCAATAGATAATAATCCTATATCACCTCTTTTCATTATAATCTTTAATTAAATCGTTATACTTTTCTGGTATTTTCCCAAAATCTATATCTTTATATACTTGACCTATTCCATCTTCCATATATCTCAAAGAAAACATTAATTTCATAATCTCAATGTAACTATCTTTTGTATATCTAGGATCAGAACTGAGAATATATTCAAATTTTAAATTATCCTTAAAATAATTCTCGATTAAATATTTTTCAAATTCTTCAGGAGATAAACTACATAAATCCTTGGACTTATCACCGAATAATTTACTCGGCGCATTACATTCAAGAGTTCCAGTTATAGGATTAGTTGTAAATATAAAATCTATATCAAAATCAGATCTAGTATTTACATGCCTATAATCAAATCTAGGCGCCGAGGAATGTCTTTCGGTGATATCCCAAAATGAATCATAACACTCATAAAAATCATACTTCATAAGAATTGGTTTAAAATTTTTCATAAAGTATTCTAAGTTTCTATAATGTGCTCTAATAGTTCCTAATTCATGTTCGGTTGGGTTCTCTGATATCCATAATACTTTCTCAAAATTATCTTCGAACTCTTTACCTTCTACTATTATTCCAGTTCCTTCATCACAAAAAGAATTAGTCTTTTCTGGATAAGTAATCAAAGTCTTAAACCATGCTCCTGTGACTTCTACTCTCGAAAAATCAATCTCAAATTCAGTCCCTTCAGGAAGAGATTCTAGTTCTTTGGTATATTCTTCTGTATATCTTGTAAATAATGTAACATGCCCTAAAGTATCTTTCTTTTCTAAATCGGTATACTCTAAGTAACCACATATAAATTGATTTCCTGCAGAACTATATCCTCGCTGTACTAAGAAATCTATATAATCTTTAGCAGTCTTCATCTTTAAAAAAGTCAGTTAAATAAATAAATGTAAATGTAAGTGTAGTCCAATTATCTATACCACTAATAGTACTATATCCAGATATAATAACAGGATACTTGATTGGTAAGAAATAAGGATTTGTATATCCCTTAATACAATCATTTTCTGGACCATAGTATTCAAGATGAAAATTGTATAGTTCATTTAGTTTTTTATAAAACTCAAGCCATTCTTTAGGAGACTCTATTAGTTTTTTCATGCTCAAATCCATTATTTAATATTCCCAACCATTCTTCTGTTTTTTGTACATCTCTCTTCATCTCGGAAACATTCATCCAAGAAAAATAGAGAACAATACAATCTGGATAATCCTCCCTAGTTCTAAATACTGAAAATTCTATCTTATCACCTATCGACATCTCTCCATAAAATAAAATTTTTCCAGAATCAGAAAACTTAGAATATGTAAATGAACAATCTGAATTATTAATCATGAAATTTCCATGTTCTGTCGGAAATAGCTCACATAGACCATATTTTATTTCATTATATACTTCACGCTTTTTTGTCATACATTAATAAGTTTTATAATTCTTTCACGTATAGATATAGGAATTCTATCAATCTCAACAATACAAGGATCAGATAATAATTTTTCTGCCTCTACATAACCTTGACAAACAGATATTATTCCGGCCGCGTCTTCTATAATTGTTAAAAAAGCATAATACCTCGAATATGTATAAGTTATATTTTGAACTTTTATATATGTGTTTCTTTCAATAATATCTCCGGCCGTATTTTGATCCTCCATAGTTCGATAATAAACAGATCCTATTGTAACGCCTCCTAAACTCGACTTCATTAATTCAGAATAAGTTTTAGTATAACCTAGTGAAGGGAGAATAGAATCTAGGGGCGTTTTCCATGTTTCTTCTAATTCTTCTTGTGTTGTATAGACTTTTGCATCCTTAAGATTAATTTTTATTGGATCTAATATTATTAACATAAGTCATTGATATAAAAAGAGCCCAAGGAAATTATCCCCAGGCTCATTATTTTTACTCTATTCCTAACGTATCTTTGCATAACTGAATTTCGGCCGGATCACCAGTATGTTTTCCTAAGTCGTCTGAAAGTTTTATGCAAGGAATCCAAGGTTTATTTTCATTCATCCTACATCTTACTAATTTCATTACTATATTAGCAGGTTTAATTCCTGGAATATCACAAGTAAGATTAGTTCCTATTCCTGCGACAGCTTTTTTGATTCTTCCTGCACAATATTCAGAAATGTCTTTGAATTTTTCCATATCAAGTGCATTAGAGAATACCACTGTTTTATCTTTAGGATCAACTCCTAGCTCTTTCAAACGATTAATCATAAGATTCACAAACATATATTCATCTCCAGAATCTTGTCTAAAACTTGGAAATAAGAATGCATGTTTTCTAGAAAGCTGATCGAAAAATGCTTTAGAAGTTATCGTATCTGTAAGTACGCAACCAAGCTGAGAATCATATACATCTTCCCAATTTTCCATCATTACGTACGATCCTTGACGATATCCATACATACTATTCATAAAACTACAAAGCTGATGATTCATAGTTCCTTGAGGAATCATATTATACTTCATAGCAAAATAAACATTACTAGTTCCAGTACAATAAGTTGATTTCTCTTTCAACATTCTAATTACCTCTTCATGAACATTGAATGAATATCTTCGACGTAAGCCAAATTCACAGAACCAAAGCTTTTCTCTATTTGAAAGTTCTATTTTCTTTTCAAGTTTTCCTAAGACTTCAGACATATCAACCTTGTCTTCTTTATGCATCATCTCTGACAATGTTGCAAGAATTGGTATTTCATAAAGTGCCATTCTATACATTTTGTCAATAACACTGATTTTAAGATGATGTTTTTCGTCTAAAGAAATGTTAACTTTCTCTGGATCGAATCTCCACTGTCTTAACCATTCCCAATAAAATTCTGGAATGTATTTAATTCTATTCTTTACCCATTCAAACTCCTCTGGAAGAAGTTTAAGATTTTTAATTGTGTAAAGATTTCTTTTAAATTCTTCTACAAATTCCTCAGTGTACTCTGTGTTGTTTCGGTCAAAAAATACTAACTCTCCAATACTATCTGGAAATTTTCTAGAGAAGAAATGTGATACACTAAAACAATAAAGATCTTGTTCTAAAATACTTTTAATCATAACTGTTATTAATTTTGTTTATATAAGTTTTCATATCATATATAAGAATTTGAGGACCTGAGAAAAATAAAGAGGGAAATTAATCCCTCTTCTAAACAACTACTTTCTTAATTCCATTAATAAATGATTTACTAAACTTTACTAGTTCTTGATCTCTAGCTACTAAGGCTAATCCTAAAATAAATGGAACTTGTAAATTTTTTATTATCTCTTTATACCAAGGATCGATAATATTACTCTTAATGCAATATTTTCTCATTGACCCGTAAAGTTCCTTAATCGCCTTGCTTTGATATTTTAGGTACTTAGTTTTTTCTAATAATTTTTTAAACCTCGCTTTTAATGCAAAGACCACTCTTGATTTCTTAATAAATTCATCTTCAGTAATTGTTCCTTTTTCAAATTCAAGTTTTACCTGTTTGAAGTTAATCTTTTCAAACTTAACTTTTAATTCTTGAAATTCTCTTCTGATTTTTTCTCTATTTGTCTTTTTCATACTATAAAAATTTAAAACTCCCTAAGCTTTTTATTATTGCTTAAGGAGTATGTTTTTTCTCATATATAAGGCTTTGAAGGAAAATAAAAAGGAGAGGAATTTTTATCCCTCTCCATACATAATAATCTTAGATTTCAAACAAGTCGAGAATATCCTTCCAACATTTTATAGTTGTTATATCAAATGATTTTGTAAACTCTTCTCTATACTCATCCATAGTCAGTTTTGTTCCAACGATTTCGCCTTTGTAATTTTTTAATCTAGCAATAAATTCGTTATTTTCCTGATCTTGAGAATGTTCTAATATAAAGATTGTATATTTTTGTTCCTCATTCTCGTTTGATAATCGTTCAATCACAACAATCGATCTTACGCGATTATTACAATCTTTCGGCATGAATAGTTCTCTTAAATTCTCGCCGAATTGATTTTCGATATCCTTCTCTAATATCGAAAATTTTGATCTACCATGAACTCCAATTTGAACTAGAGTTGCATAATAATTGTTCTTTTGTTCTTCTTGGCCTTCTAATACTGCTGACCAAAGTTCTTTTAAATTTTTCATAATTATTATTTTTATTTGCCTTCTATTTGCTTCAGGCATTGCGTTATTATCGTCTCAAAAAGTAAAAAAGACATAATATTAGATTTTTACATCTAATACTATGTCTTTAGGTAATATCAGATATTTCTATCTTTTATTACATATATAAGGCTAATAGGGTTTCTTAGACGGTATTATTTTTAACCTCTTTAAGAACTCTCTATTTTCCTTTCATATATAAGGCTTTCAGGGTAATGCAGAATCGGGTTAAAAACTAGTTCCATCTAAAAATGCTTCAAAGCCTTATATATGAAGAGAAAATAAATGAGCTAGCTCCTAAAGTATATTTCGCAGATATACAAAAAGAAGCTAGCATTAATTTTTTAAAGTTAAAGAAAAATTCATAGAATAAATTTAATCCGTAGAAAAAGGTGTAATTAAAATGATTATTTCTATGAATAATAAAGAAATTATTCAACATATCATCATTGCAATTATTATGACACTAATGATGATATTTCTAGAGGATGATAACATTCTCATAGATATATTCAATCACGCTATTGCTTTGGCAAGAACAAAAATAGAGTGTGATAAATTAAAAAATAAAAGAGTAGATTAATTCTCTTACCCTAGGACTTAAACGGTTCTAGGGATTTTTTCTTTAACTTCATTATTAAGGAACTCAACCATCTGTAAGAGCAAAATACCTCTCTTAGGATAGTGGGTTATTTTGGCTCATTTTATAGGTTAAGATGGCTAAAAACATCAAAAACAACCCACATTTCGCTACCTTTTTCTAATGTATGCCTTATATATGAAATAATACGAAAATGTTGTTTAATTTTATAGTTATTGTGTTATGAAATATAGAATAAATACTTTTGCAAAAATTCATAGAGTGACTAGAAGAACTGTTGAGAATTGGATCTCTAAAGGAGTAGTCAAATCTGAAATAGATGAATTTAAACATAGATGGATTATTGTAGATTCTGAGGAAAAACTTGAAAAAGAATTAACTACAGTAATTTATTCTAGAGTAAGTTCTGAAGATAAAAGAAATGAATTAGAAGAACAAGAAAAACGATTATTGAATTATTGTAGTGCCAAAGGTTATAAAATCTCTAATTCAGTTTCAGAGATATCAGGACCTACAGAATCTTCGCCAAAATTAGAATCACTTATATTAGATTCTACCGTTGATATTATAGTTGTAGATACCGCCGATAGAGTTAGTATTTTTGATTTCGGCGTTATTTTAAAACTATTAGAACAAAACGGTAGAAAAATAGAAGTGATAAATATGGCGGCGAAAATTAATCCAGGAGATAAAAAAGATAGCTTATTTGATATCCTCTCTTGGTACTGTAAAGAGTTATATGGAAAAGCTAAAGGACGCAATATATTCTCTGGCCTTCTAGAAAAATTAGAAAAACTTAAACCTTAAATTTTTATTAATTATGGAGAATTTACCTTCAATTTTTGTACAACGTGAAAAATATCCTTTCTTACCCGATGATGTATTTATGCCTATTGAAGCTCCTATAGTTCCTAAAGAAATTTCTGGAAGATATGGAGTAAATAAGAGAGGGGAAATTATTTATTTCAATACAAGAAAAATAAGAAAACCTTATGTAGATTACCAAGGATATTTAATAATATCATTTGAACTAAGAGAAAATAATAAAGTAATTTCTTTGAAATATAGAGTTCATCGATTAGTAGCTTTAATATTTTTAGAAAATTTAAATAAAGAAATCTATAATGTAGTTAATCATATAAATTGCATTAGAACTGATAATAAATTATCTAACTTAGAATGGACTACTGTAAAAGAAAATTCTAGTCATGAAAAAAGATCTAAAATAAGAAAAGAAGTTTTATATCAATATATCGGAAGAGATGATAATGGAAATATTGTAGAATGTTTTGTATCTAGAGAAGTTCCTGAAATATATGATTTAAGAAAAATACAAAAATCAATATATAAAAATAAAAAGAATAAAACAACTGACAAATGTTATAATCTTTATTGGTCATGTGAAAAACCTAAAAGAGATATTTACGGTTTTTCTGGAAACTTAGATGATTATGAATGGTATGAGCATTGGAAGTATCCTGGAATTTATGTATGTAAGGAAGGATTTATTAAAAATTCTAATCAATTACTTTATGGTTTAAATCCAACTCCAGGAAGTTATGTTATGGTTAAAATAAATAGGAAAAATTTATTAGCACATAGAGTAATTATGGAATATATACTAAAAAGAGACCTTAGAAAAAATGAAATAGTAGATCATATTAATACGATTAGAATTGATAATAGTTTTTGTAATTTAAGATTAACTGATTCATTAGGAAATAGTAGAAATGAAAATACTTTAAGATCTTTAAGCAATACTATTATTTTATCTGATTTATATGGTGATTTTATTTTAAAAGGAATTACTAGAGATGTATATAATTTTGTATACGGAGCTAATACATATAATTCTGCAAACGATTCAAGTACCATTTTAAAAACCACTATTATTCGCAAAAATTATGTTTCATTTAAATTAAATGATTCAAATACTCTTTATAAAAAATTAAGTAAAGTATATTACTTAGTTAATGAAGATAAAACTGAAATACTAGGAGCATTTTTAAGTTATAAAGATATTTGTGATTTTTTAAATATTCCATACCGTAGAACATCGAAAAAACTTAACGAAAAAATATATAAAATCTTTAAATACATTATTTTAATAGGTAATGATGCAATAAGTATTTTAAAATCTACAGGACATCTTACAGCATTAAATCCAGAAAACAACCAACCATTAGACATGTAAACCTTATAGATGGGAAGGTATTATTGTGTTATCTTCCCACTATTTATAGATGAAAATATATTTAATATTAAAATTATTTAATAAACTAAATTTTATTTATGGAAGAAAATAGTAATGAAATTAGAGTTTTAGACATTATTGAAGCAATAAGACGTCGCCCTGGTCAAAATACAGGCCGTTTAGGATAGTAATATCTTAAATTACCAGTAGGTAAATTTGGTGAAAGACCTTAGAAATAAAATTCTAAGTAATCTAATACCAAGCTAATAGTCTTAGATTTATCTAAGTAATTTATTAGTATAACGAATAAAGACTTACTAACCATTAAAATAATAATATGGTTAAATTTATATTCTGTTCTATAATAAATCTTATTATAGTTAACAAAAAAGATGTATATTGGCGGCGTTACTAATGCAGATATATTAATGAAAGAAGTTTGGGATAATTCAGCAGATGAAAGTGTTAGCTGTAGTTATTGTAATAAAATATTTATCGATCAGAATTGGAATGGATATTCAGTCGTTGGAGATAATGGAAGAGGAATTCCAATTTCTATGTCAAAAGATAAAATTGGACAAACTTCATGTGATACTGCAGTTAGTTATGCACACTCTGGAAGCAAATTTCTAGATACTAACGTAGCTAGAAGTGGTCAAATTGGCCGTTTAGGATAGTGATATCTTAAATTATTAGTAAGTAAATTCGGTGAAGGATATAAAATCTAATACCGAACTAAGGATAAAAATTCTTAGCGTAACGTATAAAGACTTACCAAGATAATAAAAAATATCTTGAAATTATATACTGATCTGTATGAGAAATATTTTCATATAGTTAACATACATGCAAAACGGGATAGGGTTAACCGCAGTAAATTCAACCTCGGAAGAATTTATTATAATGTCTAAAGTAACTCAAGAAAATTATAATACTTCTTTACCTATTGTTGAGGAGGTTTGGAATTCTTATGGTCCAAGATCCAAGAAAGATATTTTTTATATTGTAGCTTATAGAAAAGGAAAAAAATTTTATGAAGGATGTGATAAATTAGATAATCTTGAGAAAATGATCTTTGGAGCTTCTGGACAACCATATGAACCTTTACCTAGGGGATTTAGTACTATTACAATGTTTAAGCCTGATTCAGAAATATTTGAATCAACTAGTGCAAATATCCCTATTAAAAACATTCAATACTTCCTACTTATTCAAGAAAAATTATATAAGAAAAAAGTAGAAGTAATGGCTAATAGACAATTAGTTAATGGAACTTTTAAACCTTATCAGTTTGAAATATTTAAAACAATAATTCCAGCAGATACAAGTAAAAATAGTTCTGTAACTGTATATACTACATTTGAAGTTGATCCAGAATTAGGACAAAAAGTAGAATCAGGATCAATCTCAGGTCTATCAGTTGAACAAGGAGTTCATATTTCTTATATAGAAAACTGTTATGAAGAAGCATTAAAAAATGAATTTAAACTTAAACATAGATATCTTCAAAATGGATTAAAAATTTGTGTCATAGTAATTGCTGGAGATGTTGTATTCAATTCACAAACAAAAGAACGTTTAAAATCAATATCTAAAGTAAAACAATCTGATTTTGGAGATATTACTAAAGAATTTCAAAAAATATTTAGAAATAATCCAGAATATTGGCAAGAACATGTGGCTAAATTGAATTATTTAGCTGAGTCTATGAAATCTCTTAGTGCTGCTGAAAAGGCACAAAAAATGATTGAAGATGCTCAAGGAAGAAATATGTTCAAGTCAAGAGTTGAATTAATAGATGGTTTTAGCGATGCAACAGGAAAAAATAGATGGGACTGTGAATTGTTCTTAGTAGAAGGAAATTCGGCGGGAGGATCATTGAAAAGTGGAAGACATAACACACTGTATCACAGCGTACTTCCGTTAAGAGGTAAGATACTCTCGGTGGCAGATAAGACGATAGATCAAGCACTAGATAATAAAGAAATACATACTATATTCAAAGTGATTGGGCTTGGTATGGATGTAAATAACGTAACAAAAGATGCAAAATCTTTCGAAGAAGCTTATGAATTGATAAAAAAATATAGTAGATTTGGAAAAATTATTTTGGCTGTCGATGCGGATAACCATAAGTGTCCGTTCAGAAGATAATATTCTGATAGAACTTTGTGAATTGCTGGAAAATGTAAAACATAAATCAGCAAAGAAGATTTAATCTAAAATCTTCTATCAACGACTATGTACAAAGAGGGAAATTCCCTAAGATATAGTCTATATTATTATAAATCATAATAATTATATGGCAGATGGTAGTCAAATTGCAAAACTTATACTATATTTATTTGGAAAATTCGGAAAATTTTTAATCGATTTTGGAATGGTTTATCAAGTAATATCTCCAATATTTGAACAAGGAAACAAGAAATTTTATCCTGGAGATCCACTTCAACCTGGAACAACATTCCCGATTGGATTAGATCCTACTAAACCTTTCTTTAGATACAAAGGTTTAGGAGCTTTGTCGAAAGAACAGATATATGATATCTTCTATAATCCAGCTACAAGAAAATTAGTTCAAGTAACTCCAGAAGGTTTTGATTATAGTATGAAATTAACAGAAGATATTGAAGAAAGAAAAAAACTATTATTTGATGCTGGAATTATAACTAATCCATATGGATTCACAGACTTATAAATATCCGAATATTCCAGAAGTTAAAATAGTAATATTACTTGGTGAACCACAAAATATATGTTGTGATAGAGCTAAGAAAATATTAACTAATAAAAACTCTGGAATTTATAGATTAATGAATAAGGAGAAAAAAGAATTCATAAACTTGTATCTGAATGAAGGAGATTTAGTAATGATTTCATATTCATTATTACTTCAAGGATATATCACAGTTACTAATTTAGAGAATAAAAAGAGTATGAAATTTAGCATTCCGGAATTAAATATCTTATATTATTATTTCGGAGAATTCAAAATAATTGATAATGGATTTACAGATTTATAAAATTAATGGTATTGAAAATAGTAGGGATGTATTACCAACAATGAAATATTTAATTAAAGTAATTTCTAAGATGGATAAGAATACCTACTATGTAAGTAATAAGAAAAGAGAAATATTTTTAGATGGAATTAACCTAGGAGATATGATTCTTCTAGAAATTCCTCCTATTCTTGAAAGTAGTGCACAATCAGGAATGAGATCTGTAAGAACTAAGATAACAAATCTTAGAAGTAATAAATCAATAATAGTTCCTGGAAGTGCAATTGATGAATTTTGGGATGCTATGAGAGAAATACAAGTGATAGATCATGGAAACATTTAAAATGGGAAGTTTCAATATACAAGAATTACCTACAGTAAAATATACAGTTCAGGTAATTTCAATGGACAAATGTATTGAAATGAGCTACAGTACGAGTAAAACTTTTGAAAAATTTATAAGAGATATTAAACAAGGAGACCTAATTCTTCTAGAATATCCACCAATAGTTATGTCTAAAAGTGGAATTGGAGGAGGAATTATGTCTTTCTCAATAAAAATAACAAATCTTAATTCAGAGAAATCGATTTCAATAAAAGCAGGAGTATCTGAAGATTTTTGGTATAATTTAGATGAATTTAGAATAATTGAATAATATGGCTAGAAAAAAGAAAGAAATAGAATTACCACAAATTACACAAGAAGAATTAATTCAACAGAGAGCTATTGGAGAAATAGCAAGGGATGCTTTTTTAGATTTTGGTAACTATATTAATAATCAAAGACATACAGCATTTATACAAGATGGTTGTAAACCTAGTTATAGAAGATTAATATATTCAGCTCTTCAATTTCCAAAAGGAAAGATGATACCAAGTACTACAGTAATCTCAAGTGTAGCAAATTATCATCCTCACAGTCTTTCTGGAATTGAAGAACTTAATGCTAATCTTGTACATACTGGAGTTTTTGAAGGTCACGGTTCATGGGGATATACAGAAATAAATGGAACTTATAATCAGTATGCAGCGCCGAGATATACAAAACAAATGGTATCTGATGTATATAATAGAATTCTTGGAGAGTTATGGAAAGAAGTTCCTATGGTAGAATCACCAGTAGGTCCTATGGAAATATCTTATCTTCCACTTCCTATACCTCTTTGTTTATATATGAAAACCTCTGTGACAGGTCTATGTATTGGGGTAAAAAATGATTATCCTAATTTTAATCCTAAATCACTATATCAAGCTTATATCAACAATAAACCGTCACTTTTAGAACCTAACGCAAATCTGATTATTGATAAAGAAAATTCAGAACTTGATAGATTATGGAAAACGGGTAAAGGTAGAGTAATATATTCTTATAAATTAACAAGAGTAACCGATGATTTTGGTAACCCAGGAATATTATTTGAAGGAGATACTTTCTTATTTACACCTAATTTTAAAAAGTTTAAGAAACTTGCAGAAGAAGGAAAAGTATATATGGAAGATCTTACTGATATTAATGGTCCTAAAATGGTAATATCTAAAGTTCCAGGAGCAAGAGGAATATCTATCGAAGAAATTGAAGATCTAGCAAGAAAATGCTGCTATAGTGCTACAAACTATACAACAAATGTAACTACTGGATCCACAATGTTTCGAATTGGTTTATATGATTGGTTAGATTATACTTATAAAAATTACATAGATCTAATTGTAAAAGTAAATCAGAAGAAGATAGAAAAAACTACTTTTGATATTGCGGTTTTAGAGGCTATTCCATTAATTTCGGATTATATATTAAACAAAAATCCAAAAGCAACTGACGAAGAGATTATGAAAGTATTTGGAATGCCTCAGGAAATAGTTAGTTCTGTTATGTCAAAGCCTATCAGTTACCTTAGAAAAAATAAAGATACTTCGGATCGTATAAAAGAGCTCAAGACAAGATTAAAAGAGCTCAAGAAATTCGATCCGATAGCATATACTGAACAAATTATTAATCAACTTTAAAAAATATAAGATATGAAACAAGAAAGATACCTAGTGTCAGAGATGTTTGATGATGAAGCTATGGCAATTGATTGGAAATATGTACCTGAATCATTTCTCTCTAAAATATCAAAAAATCTATATAATGTATCAGCAGTAAGAGAAGATGGGACAATAGTAGAAAGGACTGTTATATTCATTAAGCCAGTTGATGTATTTGTTAGGGATGTAGATCTTACTGAATTTGCTGGGATATTACTAGGGAAGGAGATAAAAAAATGAATTCCGTATATTATGGGAATGGATTAGATGCTTTTATCGAGGCTATTTACTTACAAGAAGAGATAGATCCTTCGGTAGGTAGTCTAATTCACGTTAACCCAAAGAATCCAACATATATAACCGGAAAGATAGTGATAATTAATACGGCCGACTACTCAATGGACAAAATAATGACTCTGGTAAGAAATAAATGTAAAGTTATTTCTAGAACATCAGAACCAGGAGAGTGTCAGGGAGTCGAAGTTTGTCCATATATTCTTCGGCCGTGTTTTGATGTGATATGGAATGGGAGAACAAAAAAAATAAATACTCACCCTGAACTAGATAAATTTTTAGAAGGAAATGAAGATGAATGGAGTATGATTTTCCCGGACTACAAATTATATTTCCCTAAACTAACAATATGGGATAAAAAGATTGTAGTAGATGAATATGGAAACTTGACCGGACTTGGATGGATTTTACAACAAACAGGAGTAAATCTTATCGAAGGTACTCCATTTAATGACTTAGATCTAGTAAAAACGAAAAAGCTAGATTTTATGTCCTAAGAAGAAAAATAAAAGAAGGAGAACTGTAAAAAGTCTCCTTCAATTTTTTTATTTTCTGGTTCTTAGGTTTTCTATTCTATCTACAGAAATGAATTTATTATCTCCTATAATTTTTCCAGATAATACAGTTCTGAGTTTTTCTCTCAATACATCTATATTATCATTCTCAAGAGATCGAAATGTTTTAGAGAATTCAATTAATACATTCTCATCAAAGTACATTAAATGCAAAATTCCATATTCAATAGTATAGACAGATTCAATAAAACCACCAAACCTTTCTTCATAACATCTTTTAATTATATGAATAGTTTTCGGAAATCTTAGTAATTTAATCCCCCTCCTTTTCTGTCTATTTAAAAATCTTTCACTAACATTTACATCATTACCAGGAGTTATCTCATTAGATAATGATGAATTATGTACTTTTCCTCCACTTCTTTCACCTATAAATCTTTGGTATAGATCTACTAGGTCTCTTCTTACGAATCCTCTATAAGATTCATCGATTAATTCTTGTTCAATTTTCATTTCTTTTAAGTTTGTTTTTCATGTAATAAACTACACATATAAGGCTCTTAAGGTCTAAACCTTATAAATAGAAATAAAATTAATATAACTTATGAATACAGACCTAATTAAGATATTTGCTATGGGATGCAAATATTATGCAGAAGAGATTGAACAAGGATATATCATTCCAACGTATCTTTTAAAAGAAGATAACACTCACATCTCTATTATTAAAAATAGAAGAGATGCTCTTATCGCTAATGAAAGTAGTTTTTCAAAAAAGTTTGAAGAAGATATAGAAAAAATAAAAAATGAATTAACGCAAGAAAAAGATTTTACAAAGTATATAAAAGAATTTCCCGTTCCAATAATGGATAGAGAGCTCTGGAAAGAAATATTAACTAAAGAGAAAGTTCCAAAAACTCGAACAGAACTTTGGGAGAAACATTATATACTTTCTGATTATTTCTTTTATAAAGCGAAATTCATTGTAGAAATTGATTCTAGTTTTCATGATGAAAAAGCTATTGATGATAGAGTTAGAGATACTTATATGTACTTCAAATATGGTCTTCCTACATATCGTTTTTATGAATATGGAAAAAGTACTATAGTAAGAGGTAAATTCTATAAATCTATCAAGAAAAATATTAAAAATAGTTATAGTAGTTTATCTGGATTAAATGTATATAATAACTATATGTTTGATTTTTCTGATATAATTGTTAATAACTTTATCATTAGTAATAAAGGAGCCTTAGAATTCATAGATAAACTTTATAGATATATCGGAGGTTATAATAATTTTAAGTTTAGAAAAGGAATAATACTAACTTTGAGAGATATTTATAATATAGATTCGAGAAATTTTGGAGTATTTACTAATAAAGATCAATTAAATATGTTCCTAGATAATATAATAGGAATAATGAGATCTGTTTTTAAAGTATCATTACATATTCACCAATCTATGTTATATACAATAGAAGAAGTATTATGGGCACTTTCTGAAAAAACAAACACATCTAGATGGGATAATATAAGAGGAACTAAAATCCCCTATTGGATAACTCGAATATTTGGTAATCCAGAACAAAATGATAGAGTTAATTGGAACAACATGGAAAAAGAAAAGATAGATGATAATATACAAGAATTAATAAATAATCTACAAAAATTTGGGTATTTCTAAACCCCTGAAATTCTTATATATGGTAGAAGATAGAAATTTTATATACCTCTAAGGTCACTGTAAAATTCTATAAAGGTATTTGTAATTATTATCTTTGGGAAATACTCATGATAGTTAAGAAATTAACTATTAGAACTTCAAAAAGATATACCCTTGTAGCGATAAAGGTTAGCTAAGATAAATTGAACTTAAAGTAAGTACGACTTTTTGGAATATTTATCAGGTCAGGTAGTGGATTGCGAAATAAGTTTGGTCCATTACCATTTTTTTTCAGAAGAAATTTCTAAACCCCTGAAATTCTTATATATGAAAGAATTAGGTGTTCGGTCCGGGCGGAAGTCACGGGTAGCCTAACCTAAATTAACTATATGCTTATGATAGTTAACATTTTCTTATAAGCTACCTTGTTGTATATGGTTAACAGTGTAGGAGGATTAAGTAGTTAATTTCATGCTAAAGTCCTACAAGTAGATGGAAGAATAATAGATAAGTAATTTTACAAGAGTACATAATCAAGTAAAATGAAAAGGTCTTGAAATTCTTCTATTGTTTTTTTTTCAAAAAGAAAAATAAAGGCAAGAGAATTAAACTCTTGTCTTTTTTAATTTAAAAAGTTTTCCAGCAAATATCCAAGCTATCTCGGATATAAATTCCTCTTTTGATGAATATTCAGAGAGATTTTCAGAAACTCTTGATATCTCAGGGCTCATCTTCCTCCACTTTGAATATTTTTTCGGAAATGTTGATATAAGATGACCTATAATATTATCAACTTTTTGAAGTGAGTTCTTAGAAAATTTATGAGACTCATCAAAAAATATATAGGAGTTTATTAATTGTAGCCCTATCCCAATTAACATTCCTCGTTCGACTGGTTTTGTATCTTCTCCCCAAGAAAAGTATCGATTTAAACGTCCTGCTGAATTTACTTCTGGATCATCTAATATCTTAAGAAATTCTAAAAACGGTATAAGACTTCTTTTCATTTATTTTCTTAATTGTAAAAATCTTCCCAATAAAAAATTTAACTACTTCCTTTAAGATAACTTCATCACTTCCATAAAGTAGATTAAATGAGTCTAAGTCTATATATCCCCACTTACTATATTTTTCTGGATATAATTTTATTAATTCATCTATAATCCTATTAATGCTAGGAATACTTAATCTAATAAAACTTCCTCCAGCTCCTTGAATTTTTAAACTAAGAATATAAAGATGAATATCTGCCAAACGATATATTAAATTTTGAATCAACATAATTTCTGTTTTATCTCTATATTGAAGTGAACCCCTAGAATCAGAGTATTTATTTTTATACTCTTCTAGATTTTCTAAGAATTCAGGATACGAAATCATTATTCTTTCCATATCTCTTAAGTGTTATTATTTTTCCCACTAAATTATTTTTAAGCCATATTGCTAAATCTTCCTTAGTTTTTATACTACTCACACTATTAAGATCGACTTCATTAGACCATCCAATCAACTTTGTGTGATATATTATAAGGTCGTAGTAAACTGTATCTAAACTAGCTGCATACTTACACAAAGAATGAATTAAAATAAACTTATGGTAATATTCATCAGCATATTTAATTGTATGAAATCTTACTTCTAAGTACTTTACAATTTTTTCTCCGTTTTCTAAAATGTCTATTATTGATATCATAACATATATAAGGTTTTGTGTTTCTATTATTTTCCAAACCTTAAAAACCTTATATATGTAAAAAAAAAATAACGACAGGAAAAATCGACTGTTATTTTTTTTAAATTTTCATGTATTAAACCTGGCTTGTGAAAGTCGGGTTTATTTTTCTTCTCCTTAAAAAGAAAAAGAGAAGATTAACTCTCCTCTTCTTTTGATAATAAATCGATAACTCTAACTTTATTTTTTCCATATCTCTTAACTGTTATCAATTTTCCGACTAAATTACATCTTAACCATTCTTTCAAATCCCCTATTGTTTTAATCTTCGCATAACTTCTAGTATTAACTTTCCCTCTCCATAAATCTACACCCTCTAGAGCAGTAGCAAATGTTAATTTCTTTAAAGTTATTATTGCTCCATTAGATACTGTCTCGGCAAGAAGAATTAGAGAAATTATAGCTTTTAATTCTGGATCTTTCGTACGATTAAATTTACTTACTAAATTAAACTCAGCTCGATTTTCTAATATTTCCTCGAAGTCTGCAAAACTTATCATTATTTTCATATCATAAGTAAGGATTTTGCTCTTCTCTGCACTAGTGAATCTTATATATGATAATAAAATAAAAGAATATGACTACAGAAGAAATTATACAAACAACAAGAAACTTAATATCTGAACATTTTTCCGATATAACATTTATAGAAGAAGGACATAAGTATTTTATAGGAACTGAAGAATATACACCAGTTTCTAATATAATCGAAAACTTTGTTAGACCCTTCGATAAACATACAATCTCAGAACGATATGCAAAAAAGAATGGAAGAACTCAAGAAGATGTCCTCAGAGAATGGAAATATAAAAATGTAAAATCAGTAACACAAGGAACGAAGTATCATGAATTTGGAGAAGCAATGACATGGATAAAATGTGGTTACCCTGAATTAATTCCGACCAATATCCGAAGGCAATATATTCCAGAGGAGGGTTGGTTAATTCCCTTCGCACCTAAAGAAGAAAGTATCCTCAAATTTTATTCTGAGTTACCGCCTTCGATAATTCCGGTCGGTGCAGAATTCAGGATGTCATCAAAGTATATCCCAGAAATTAATACTAAATTTTGTGGAACTACCGACCTTCTATTCTACTATGATTCCCCTGATAACCCTGGATTTATTATAGGAGACTGGAAAACAAATGAAGAACTTACGAAAGATTATCAGAGGTCGAAGGGAATCACAATGTATCCTCCTTTTGATAATTTAATAGATGAACCCCTAGGACATTATACCCTACAATTTAGCATGTATCAATTAATGTTAGAATCAATTGGCTTAAAGATCCTGGGGAGAAGATTAATTTGGCTTAAAGGAGATGGAACATACGAAACTATAAAGATCGATAATGTCTCAGATAAACTTCTTAAAATACTATAATTCTAATCAAACTACACTGGTCCGAGATGGATAGGTGTAGTTTCTTTTTTGTCGTACCTGAAAGAAAAAGAGGGAACTAAATCCCTCCTTATTCATTACAATTTAAATTCTAAATTACTATATGCATCTCTTTCCACTATATCCGCAATTAATTCATCTACCTCATCTAGTTCATGAACACTTAAGTCCTCATAGTTCCACAAAGCTCGAATTGTATGATCATATTTTGTGTTTTCTTTCTTTTTTCTTTTACCAGTAACCTCATGAGATCCAATAAATATAGATATACCACAGTCTCCTACTACTAAATCATTAATACTATCACTAACCTCCGAAAAAACTAAAGCATCATCTATTTTATAACGCTTCCCTGTTTCAGTATCTACATACTCAATTCCTTCAAGTGTATTAACAGTATCTCTTAAGTGATCTGCATACCTTTCCATAAATCCAGAGATTAAACATGTAATTTCGTCAATCTTCTCTAATGATTCTTTTACTTTCTTAATATAAAAGACTTGTTGTTTTTCTGTCATGTACATATTTTTTATTTTTATTGTTATACATCACCTATAAGAGTTTTGGGATTAAAAAATAAAAAGAGAGAAACCTTAAAAGTCTCTCCCTATATCTCCTAAAGTGATACAAATCCATCAAACCTATAATAAGCTATATAAACCGTCTCGCCGTTGTGTTCATGACGTTCTTTAAACTTAGACAACCTAAAAACCACATTCCTTTTTAACTCTGGATTATATTCCGTCATGAGAAATTTGGCGAGGTGTCTAATCTTTTCATACTTCACTTTTTTCTCGATCTCTGCTAGGACCTCAAACTTTCCATGAACCTGTACTAAATGCTCCGTACAATTCAAGTAATCCTCTAAGTTCTCAAGTTCAAAGCCAACTACCATTCCTTTCTCTGGTAAATCGATCTTTTCTTCCATAGTCTTATATTTTTTAATTATTACTACACTTATAAGGAAATCAAAGGAAGAATAGTATTAAAACTACCCTTCCTTCTAGAAATGCTTCAAAGCCTTATATATGAAGATAGATCATGAGGTCATAAAATCCTAAAGTATTGAAAGAAATTGGATATAATGACGATCTATCTTTTATATTTTTAATTTAAAAAACTCAATTAAAATGCAAACACCTGAGTTTTATTCATCAGTCATGCTCATTACAGTGTTCATGACTCTTGAGAGAATCTTAGTGATATCTCTCATAGCTTCAACTTTAATAAAAATATTATTAAAGACTTTGAAAGCAATTTCAATTTGGTTATGTAAATAATCAAATACGCCCTGGACAATTAAGTCTGGGGCTCTTTTTTCCACATATAAGGAAATTAGAAGTTTAAAGTAGCAAAACTTCATTTTTCTCTCTTTACTGTGAAAATCCTATTCTTCCCTGTAAAATTGAGTACTTCCCAATCTATAATCTGTTGTTTAGTTACAGATGTATTATTTAAGAATTGTAGGTCAACTTTCTCTACCCAACCATATTTAATCGGATCTATTTCTAAGAGAATAGAAAACCAATTATTAAAACAATAAGACGCTCTTTGGTTAAAATTGGAAGGAGTTAGAAGAAAAGCTAGATTACTTATCATATAATCAATAATCATATCTTCATTATTCTCATGTTTATGATATTTGTGTATCTCTGAAAAATAATCTATGTTAGAGATAAACTTGTAAAATTTTATTGGTAACTTCATAGCACTTATAAGGTTTTTATTCTATTGTAATTTATTTTTGAGGACTAAGGAACCCTTTATCATACCTTCCGTTCACCACTAAAGGGTTCACTCCAGGGCCCTACGGGCTCTAGATTGAATAAACTATATAGGGGATAAATGGAGTATAAGAATTCGATCTCCCTTTGGGAGGAGATCGAATATATTAATTGATGATATTTTTTAATAAGAAAATATATACTTTATCTATTACCAAATACACCGATTTTAAATCATCAAAATGCGTCTCTACTAACTTTAAATCCTTACAATTGAATGAAGATTATAAAGGGTATCCCTAGTCTTCAATTTTATGTAACTGGATTCTGTATTAAAAAGAATCTATAATAAATTAAATTAATTAAAAACTTTATAAAACATGAACAGAGAAAAAATTATTGTACCTAGAGGAATTAGGTATATAGGAGAATGGAAAGATTTCTGTTTTTCTAATTTCCCAGTAAAGTGTATTATTAATAAACAGTTACCTGGCTGTGGATTTACTGAATACTGTTTAAGAGGACCAGAAAATGTTATTCTATGTTCTCCAAGGAAAATGTTACTTAAGAATAAAAAGGATCAACATAAAGATAGTGTTTATTTGGTTGTGAATGAAATGGAAATAGAAGCAGAAGTCGATAAAGATATTTCCAAGCCTATAAAGAATCCAAAAGAAGATGAACCAGAAAAGAAAGATAATTCTGAAATTTATGAAAGACTATATAGAGAGATCGATACTTATACCTATCAAAGATATCTAAATAATCAACCTGCTAAAATTCTTGTAACATATGATTCTTACAGGATTGTTAAAGATATTCTTGAGAAAATTAGAATATTTGATAGATTTGTGACAGTAGTGGATGAATTTCAAAGTATTCTACATGATGCTAGATTTAAGAGTAATACTGAACTTAGTTTTTTGACATATTTAGCACAATCTCCAACTGCATACTTCGTTAGTGCAACTCCAATGATGGATGAGTACTTAGAGATGTTAGATGAATTTAAAGATTTACCTTACTATGAATTAGATTGGTATAGTTCAGATTCATCTAGAATTATAAAACCTTCTCTTAAAATTCTTACGATGAAATCAGTAGGAACTAAAGCAGAAGAAGTAATTCAAAAATATCTCAATAACGATTTTGAAGAAATTACTGTTATGAAGAATGGTGTACCTACTAGAATAGTATCAGATGAGGCAGTATTCTATGTAAATAGTGTTAATCATATTATCAGTATGATTAAAAAGAATAATCTTACTCCTGAACAATGCAATATACTTTGTAGCAATACAGAAGATAATGCCAAAAGAATAAAAAGGAAATTAGGAAAATCTTTTACTATAGGAGAAGTACCATTAAAAGGAGTTAAACCTAAAATGTTTACTTTCTGTACCAGAACTGTATACTTAGGTGCTGATTTTTATAGTTTATGCGCTAGATCTTTCATTTTCAGTGATTCTAATTCAGACTGTTTAGCTGTTGATATAGCGGAGGATTTACCTCAGATTCTTGGACGTCAGCGTTTATTTGATAACCCTTGGAAAAACAGTGCTACTTTCTATTATCGAACTACAGCAGATTATAGAGAAATGAAGAAAGAAGATTTCCAAAATATAATAGATAGCAAAAATAAATCTACTGAAAGTTTATTATCTGCATATAACACTGTTTTAGATAAAGATAAATATGATTTAGCAAAAACTTATCAATATGTAGCCAAGTCAGCAAATTATAGAGATAATTATATAGCTGTAAATAAAGTTATTAATTCTCAGACTGGAGATGTTATTCTTAAACCGGTTATTAATCAATTAGTTCTTGTTAATGAGATTAGAGCTTTTCAGATACAGCAGGTGGATTATAAGGATAGATTTAGTGTATTTAGTTCAGTTCATTCCAAACTTACTCCTGATGATATAGTAAATAGAGATGTAACAAGATTTTTCTGTATCTATGATACATTAACTACTATGCATGATAAACTTAAAATGTTATGTGAATACAATTTTATATCTGATATTGAATTAAATATAGTTCTTGGACAAATAGCTGATTCTGATGAAGTTAAATCTTACTATCTCGCTCTAGGGCCTAAGAAACTTAAAGCTTTAACTTATAGTAAGACTTATATTAAAAAAGAACTTGGAATAGTAACGTTTAGTAAAGAGTTATTAATTAATACTATTACTTTAAATTTTAATCCTGGAGAGAAGTATAGTTTATCAGATCTCAAGGTAAAACTTGGAAATCTTTATAATTCTATTAATTATGATGCTACACCGAAAGCTAGTGATATTGAAAACTATTTTGACGTTAAATCAGTAGTTATGTATGAAAAGAAAGAGGATGGAACTAGAAAGCAGATTAGAGGTTATGAATTATTAAAAAGAAAATAACATTAAAAGCCTTATAGATGAATAAAAATAGAAAAAAATTATGAGAAAAAAGAAACGAATGACATTTGGCGATCTTGAGAAATATGAAACAAAAGATTATTATAAAGATCGAAGGATACTAATTGAAATAGTAGAAAGAGAAATTTCTGAATTAGATAAATCTCCAACATTCTATATTAACATTATTTTCTTAAAAATTAAAAGAAAGACGGATGACATGTATGCTTATAGTGTTCGTGTATTAGATAGTGCTATTTTGGATTGTTCCGAGGATATTAATGTAATTCTTAAGTTATTATTAATATCTAAGAATAAAAGAGCTAAGAGATGGTTATTGAAGACATTATCAGATTATCCTTTTGGAGATACAGGGCATAAGGTGGGAGAATACATAAATCGGAAAACAGGATTTTTAGATATAGAAAAAGCTGAGAAAGATCAAGAAGAAATTTGGAGAAAGAGAGAGAGTAATTAAGTTTACTCTCTTCAATTTATTATTTTTTAATTTTATATATGTTAATAAAAAGAAAATTAATTCAAAAAGAATTTGCAGAAACTAGAGCAGATTCATTACATTATGTATCTAAGTACAATGATGAAATAGGATATGAGATAATCAAAATGATTGAATTCTATGATGATAAAAACAGTGACCTAGAACATTGGATGACACAAATAGATGGGTTCTTTGACAAGATTAAAACTCAAGGAAAACTAGCTGTTCCACCTGGCTCACCTCAATATGGATTTATAAAAATTGAGGATAGGAATATAATAGAAAATAAATTAGGGTCAGATTTTGTAGAAAAATATGTTGAAGATTCTGCAATAGATTATATAAATAGTCTAAAGAATGATATACTTAAAATGAAAAAGTCCGGAGAATTAAAATATGTAAATGCTATAAGATCAAATGGAGGATTTACTTATGATTCAGAGACTTATAGATCATTTTTTAAGTATATTGCTCTTTGTTTAACAGGACAATTAAATTACTTATCTATTAATTTCTGGGATGGTTTATATCTTATATCTAGAACCACAATAGACTTTTCGAAGAGGATAATAAATATGAACACTGATTATTTATTTAAAATAATCTCAAATTGTTTATATCAACTTAAAGGTTATTCAGATCCAGCAGGTAAGTTAGTTAAATATTTGGCTTAAAATAGTAAATCCTTGAAATTCTTATAAATGTAATTAAAAATAAAACAATAATGGAAACAATTGAAAGAGAAATTACATTAACAAAACAAAGATCAGTAAGTTTAAAGAAAGGTCTGAGTAAATTAAAAGTAGAAATTGTTTGGAAACCTAATTCTAGAGCTCTTAGAAGTAGTAATTATGATTTCGACGTAGATTTAATTACTGTTGAGCTCAATAAAATGGGTAAATGTCCTAGTCCAGATCATTTAGTATTTTATTCTAGTATCTTACAAACTTCGGAAGGAATGTTAACAGATCCATTCGAAGCTGTACAGTATGGAGGAGATAATACAGGATCTGAAGATGAATCTGGAGATGATGGTTATTGTAATGAGGAAGTTCTAATTTACCCAAAGAAAGTTGATCCAAATATAACTGATATTCTATTTTTGGTTAATATCTATGATTCTGGAACTAGAGAACAGACTTTTAAAATGATTGATGGTGCAGAAGTTAGAGCTTACGAAGATGGAAAAGATATTGCTAAACTTGTGTATAAATTAGATGATGACTATAAGAATGATACTACTCTAGTCTTCGGGAAACTTTCTAGGGTTGAAGGAAACAGATGGGAATTCCAAGCACTCGGAGAAGGATCTAACCAAACTTTATTTAAGAGTTTGGTAAAATATGGCCTTAAGTTCAAAGAGTCAGATATTTAATGAGGGCGATTCATTATACATGCTTTTTAGGGAATATTAGAGGTATATATCAATATCTAATCTTTCCGGAATTTAAGGTTGAGTGGAGTATGGATTATAATACTGATCACTCGGGAATTAAAGACCGTCGAGATTTGTTTGAAGCTAGATATAATGATTTTTTGAAAGATATCAACCTAGATAAGATTTCTTTACAATTTCCGATAGAATCTTTAAAACATCCTGGAATATATAGTGATAGTGTTGTGAATGTTTATAAAGCAGCAGGTCCATTACGCTGTAATAATGATTATTCAAGAATGCTCATGTTTGAATTTCACTCACACAAAGCTTTAGGAAATAATTTAGGTCGTTTACTTAGAAATTCTTATGCGGAATGGATAAGTTCTGATTATATCAATGATGATAGTTTCTTTAAAAGTATTATTTCAAAAGATGAAGTAGATTTTTTAAAAGAAACTCCGGAAACACTTCTAGAAATCTTAATAAACCCAGAAACAACTCCTAATTTCGGGATATACTTAGAAATGAAATTATTAAAACAGTTTAATTTAATATAAACAATTATGGAAGAAAGAGTAATTAGCTTAAGAAAAAATGGTACAAGAACAATTAGCCTAAGAAAAAATCAAGAAACAGAAGGTGAAAACTTTGATTATGTTTATGTAGGGCTTAGATGGGCTCCGGCAGTAATCAAAGGTGGAGTAACTGGAAGAAAGACTCATGTTGAAAGAAAGACAGTTAAGACAGGTAACTTCTTTCAAAAACTATTTGGTACAGGTCCATCAGAGATAATCGAAACTGAAGTAGTAGATAATCCTGGAACACTCCGACCTGATAAACAACTTGATATTGATCTTGATGCTAGCGTTGTAATGTTTGATAAGTCTAAGAAACAGTATGATATTGTTTATTACGGACATCAAACTTCTAAAGATGGTTCAGTTGCTAGTTTACTTGGCGATGACTTAACTGGAAAGAATAACTCAAAAGGTGATAATGAGTTAATTCGAATGGAGCTTGGAAAAGTTGCGCCGGAAGTAAAATATATGACTGTGATTTTGAATATTTATCAGCACATGGGAAGAGATTCTAGAGCGCTTGTATTCGATCATATTCCTTCGGCGACTATGAAGATCTATAGTTCGGATATGAAAGTAACAGATAGTAATAAGATTAATCAACTTAAGACTTTCGCCGACTTCCAGATCGACAATAATCCAGACTTTATTGGTAAGAAAGCATTAGTTCTTGGTACTTTTGTTAGAACTGGAGAAGGAAACTCTTGGAAATTCTCGTTATCAGGAGCAATGACAACTGAAGAAGGAATTCAAGAGATGATTAAAGGTTCAATAAAAGCTGCTCTTAAGGAACTGTAATATAGAATAAAATTAAGAAGAAGATAAATCAAAATATCTTCTTCTTTTTTGTTTGTTCGGGGAGGAGAAAAAAGAAGACAGGATTTTTGAATGTCCTATCTTCTATATTTTATTAGAGTCCTCTTACTTCAAAACTTGTTTTAACGAACTCTGCTCCACATAATAATCTGGCAAGTGATACTACTTTTGTTGTTAGATTCACTTTTGTAGTTTTTCCAGATTCTACGTTAATTACATCACCTCCTTCAATTGTTGCATCTCCAAGAGGTTTTACATCTTTTATATAACCTAAAGAAAAACAGTCTCCGTTTGTATTCTCTAGGTTTGAAAGATTTAATGTTCCGACTCCTGTATCCATTGTAAGAGGAGCCAGTTTATATTTTCCTGATTGTCTGTAATAGTAATCTAGCGGTTTTCCTTCATTGATCAACTTCGTCTTTCCTTTCGAAGTCTTTAACCTATACACAATTCCTCCGATCACCAATACTGCAATTCCGCCAAAGATCAGTAATTTAACTGTTTTCTTACTTAATCCTTTCTTCTTTTTTTCGTCTTGTTCTTCTTTCATAATCTTTTAATTTTTATTTAATTATTTATACATTAATAAGGCTTTGAGGGGAGAATAAAAAGGAGGGAAATTTTAACCCTCCTCTTCTACTTTAATAATATAACCTCCAAATAAATCTTTATAAGTTTCTTCAAAATCCTTCATTGCTTCTTCGAATTTTCCTTCTCTAAATTTATCTCTCAGTTTTGATTTCTTTGTGATTAACCATCTAGATTGTGTTATGCCATATCTTGCTAACATAACCCATTCTCCATAATTAAATTTGAGTAAACTTTTTCCAGCCGTACATTTAAAAGTAGCAGCTATAAATCCAGTATTAAGTGCTACAGCTTCTAAGTGAGTATAAAATAACATTCTTCCGAGTTTTGATCCTTCTATAGTATTTAAATTTACCATAGGGATTACTTTCTTTATTGTTAATTTACCTTCAGATTCATTTATTAGTTTTATTGCCCAACATACTCTTACTAGGATATCTGTTATTAATGCAGCTGGATATGTTGAAAGGTGATATCTAAAATCATATCCTTCCAGGTACATTTTCTCAACTATTCCAAAAATCAATTGTCCATAGTCGCCGAAATTTTCCAGGTATCCAATCACGAAAGTAAACGGCGCTGGTAATCCTCTGGTTCCATTTACATCTGAAAGTTGATGTTTTATTACTAGATTAAATGCATCTACTAATTTTTCAGCAACTCTTTTATTTCCGTCTTTAAAAAATCCTTCCATATCTATTGTTCGAATTTCTCCAGAGTCCATAAAAGTCGCCGTATTTTTCATCGTGTCTTTTATTCCTGTTACTATACCGGCGGGACTAGGATCATGACCTACTCCAGTAATATGATGAAGACTAGGTGATAGTCCTTTAATCTTATGTCCAGCCCTCTCTACAAATTTCTGAGAGTTAACTGATTGATCAAATGTTACTTTAGCCTGTTTTTCAAGTTCTTTCACTGTCTCTTCTGAAAGTTTATTATCGAAGAGACTCTGAATCATTCCCGAAATTCCTGAAACTTTTTCCGGACCACCTCTAAATACCATATCTACCGCAAAACCTACCATTGCTGAACCTATACAAATTAAATGTTCAGTTTGGTCTAAGTCTACTGTATCCTTGAACCTCTGATCTAATGTTTTATAAGATTCTGCCCAGGGATATATACCACTAAAATTCGGTTCTGGGTTTATTTCTTGTTGTGCTGCTAATACTAAGTGCTCAAACTTAGGGAGAATTAGTAATTTTTCCTCTCGAACCATCATCTTATTGTTTAATTCTTCGAGAGCAAATTTTTCTCTTATCTCCATAACGTCTTCATGATAACCTTTAGAAATCAAAACATTTTCTAGAAATGCTACTCTTTGTTCTGCAGATTTCCTTAGATTTATTAGTTGTTGATTATTAAAGGACTGATCTCTTGTAAGTTTATTTATAACCTTACCAGAATTTTCTAAAAATTCTTTCATACCACTTTCCTCCTTTCTTTTCTTGTTCATTAATTTTTTCAATTATTTTCTCGGTTAACGCGTCTCCTTGTTTAACCAATTCTGAAATCTCCCAAATATCTTGTCGATTATCTGATATTGCCATTGATAATCTTATGATATTATCTTCGATTTTTTCACACTGTCTTTTTAGTTCGGCAGTTTCTTCTTTCTTTTTATTTCTTCCAAATAAATCCATAATATTTTAATTTTTTAAGTTATTGTTTCTAGGGTTGTAAAAAGAGAATCTATAAAACTCTACTATATATCAAGTTCTATAGATTATTCCATACATTAATAAGGCTTTGAAGGGACAAAAAATAAAAACCTACTCATCTTCACAGACTTTCGGTTTTCATCAATTATTAGTGGGATTATAATGTTTCTAATTTACATCCTAATTCCTCTTTCAGCATAAATTCATTAAGCAGATTTATTCTTGTCTTGATTCTCTTAACTAAATCTTGATCAAATATATAACTGCTTAAGTTTTCTGCTCCGATGGATATTGTCGCTAATTGGATCCACTTCGTTAATTCAGTGAGCGATCCATTATAATATACTCTATAAAATCCATCTCTTTCGGTTATCATAGACAATGTTTCAGTTTCTGGAAAGATATTTTTTATTTCTTCCAGAGTTAGTGATAGTCTACAATCTACCCATTTTATGTTATTCTTGGGATTGAATTTTTCTTTGATTTCATCCCAAGTTTTCCATCCTCCTTCATTTAATCCTACTGCTGCTCCATATCTTACTACAGAAAATTCAGCTCTTTTTCTTAGGATTCCTTGAAGTTCAGTTTTTGATACATCATATCCTAATTTTCTCAAATTAGTACACAATGAATCAATATCTACCGCTTTATAGCTATGTTCAACAATTATTCCTGCAGCGTAATAATATAAATCTTCATAGGAATCTTCTTTAATCATTTTCTTATCAATGACTGATTCCTTCATTACTATTGCAGAACTAGTCTTACTTACTAATACTTTCGGTTTTTCTTTACCACTTAAGAGTTTTAAATATTCTCTTTTTGGTTCTTTTCCTGTAATCTTTCTGTATAATTCACAACAGATAGATAAGTCTTTTTCCGCTTCTCTGAATACCAACTTATCATTTCTTCCGTCATAATATACACTTAGCGTTACTGAATGTTTTGATAAACCATTTACCCAAGTTTTTATTTGGATTTGATTTATTCTTTTCACACCTAATACCTTGGCAACATTATTTCCAGTTACTCCGTCACCTCTGTTATATGTAATAGAATAACTTAGCGCTTCCATGATATTGTCTAAGGTGTTTATTCTAATTCTTTCTTCTTTATTCCTTTTCTTCGAGGGAGTAGTTATTTCTTCCGGTTCTTCTTTTATTTCCGGCTCTTTTCTTACTCTTCCCGATTCTTTTACTAATACCTTTTCAAGTATTTTTTCAGTGAAGATTTCAAACTCCTCGTCATTCATAGCTTCTTCATTTTTCAGCTTAATAACAAGTGGAGTTCTTTTTCCTTTCATTTCTTTCTTCACTATATTTAATTCACTGTTCATCCATGTGAATAACAACTCATCAGCTTTTCTCTTGATTAAAGCTTTATCCAAGCTTCTTCCAATTTCACTATGAACTTCGCTAATTAAGTTTTTTACATGTACGTCTGAGATAGTTTTATTTTCTCTAAGTGAATTTAACAGACCTCTTACCAATTTTTCCTGGTAAGCATTTTTTTCTAGTCTTTCCATTTTTTTTATTTTTATTGTTTTACTTTAATTAACAGCATATTTCACAAACATATACTTCTATGATCGTATAGTCAGGAAATTCCGTTTGATCTTCTTTAACAGTTGTGTTACCAATAATAGTGTAAAGTACATCCTTACGACTAGGAGATAACACTACATCATCTGTTATTGTTTTGTACTTAACTCCAACTTTATCTAATGCGTTCTTATAAGGGACTCCATTCCCTAAAAATCTCATGTTAATTGGAGTATTTTCACTAATTTCTTTTAGTTCTTCAAGAGAGATAGTATAAAATATTACTTTCCCTCCTACTTTAAATACTTCTTCGAACATAGAACTGTGAAAAGTTCTATTAACCGCCCAATACTGACGTTGTTCTTTTTTAACACTTTCTTCCATATTCTTATTTTTAAGTTCTTTTTTGTGTCAATTTCCCATTCTGATAGGCTAAATTTTGAATTTGTCTCAGAAGGGATTTATTTATTGTTTGGAGATTTTGATTTTCTCCACGGACAATGTCTAACTTTTTTTGGGTTCTATGTGAATTAATTATACTGACAACCGCACATGTTAGACCTATTCCTATAAATGCTAATTTCCAATAATTTTTCTCTTTCTTTTTGTTTTCTTTTTCCATATTCTTTTAAATTCTTTTTACATATATAAGGCTTTCAAGGAATGAAACAAAAACCCCGATCTTCACAGACCAGGGAATTTTTTGATTTAAACAAAACTATCATTAATAAGGCTTTGAGGAGAATAAAAAAGGAAGCTTATAAAAGCTCCCTAAGTTTTTCCATTTTCATTTCACTATCAATTTGATCAAGGCTGATTTCTTCTGCTACTTTTCTAAGTAATTCACAGGTTTTTAAGAAATTTTCAACATCCTTTATAACATTTTCATCAGGACATTTAAATCTTGCAGTGTGTAACAGATCTTTAATTTTCCAAATAAGCATCTCGTGATTTCTTTGAAAATTTATGCAATCTTCACTGTACTTTTTTCTTACTTCCTCTATCCTATCAAAATACTCCTTTTTGAAGTCATTCCTCGTTTTCTCTAATGAATTGAAAGTTCCATTTTTGTACTCTTTGTATTTCTCGAAGAAATATTCTCTTTTAATTTTCCCCGATTTTTCTTCATAATCTCCTTGCTTAGCTAAAAACAAGTTGTGATTTATTGTCTCTACCCTCATTAATTCCATGAGACGTAAACAAATTTCTTCTTTTTCCATATCTGTTTTCTTTTAAGTTTATAATACACTTATAAGGCTTTTAAGTTATATAAGACATAGTGAAGAGAATACTTAAATAAAACAGAATCATAATATTTATTCATATATTTGTAATCTTCCAAGAAAGTCTTTCGATCCATCTTATATGGTGAAATTTGTTTAGGATTAGGAATTAGGTACTTGATATACTTACCTTTCTTAATCTTTTTCTCATGAAGTCTAAGTTCCTCAAGTTTTAATATATATGGTCGAAAAGATATCCAGTACCTAAATTGTTTAATTCCAAATCTCTTATATTGTCCTCCTCGATTACTAACTTTTAAGACCATATCGAAGAGTATTCCCTTTTTAATTCTGTTATCTAGAATATTAAGTACTTTTTCTGGATCCTCCCAATGAGATCCTATAGTATCCATCATATGTTTTTTAGATCTGAATGGAAATTTTATGGGAATTATTATTTCTTGTTCGTTCCAAATCGAATATGGCGAGTTTATATAAATTTCTTTCATAACATATATAAGGAAAATAAAGGGAAGAACTTATAATCGTTCTTCCCCATTATATTATCTTTCGAAAAATCCTGGAGCGCTAACTTGTTGATTAAAGTTTCCAGATTCACCCAATCTCTGAGTTTTCTTTTCAAGCATCTGTAATCTTTCTTCGTAGTCAGTTCCATTATTTTCAAGAGTTGTAATCTTACCATTAATCTGTGTGATACTAGTATTAATCTTACCTATTTCAGTAGTTAGGTTAGTATTTACCTCTTCTATTTTTGTAGTTAGATTAGTTCCTAGTTCAGTTATTTTATCAGTAAGTGTTTTCTCTAATGTCTCTATCGTCTCCTTGAGTTTTTCATTTTCTGCTTCAAGTGCTGAAATATTATTCTCTAGGTCTTGAATGATAGTAGTTAGAGTTTTATTACTAGAATCAATTACTGCATTAGTTGTTGTTTGCAGAAATATATCTTCTCCGTTTTTTATTAATTTTGAAATCATACCTTTCTAAGTTTTGCAATTTCAGCCTCAAGTTCTTTTATCTTAGACTCAAGTTCATTAAGTTTTTCTTCTTTTGGATCGAGAGTTGCTACTTTAAATACTGCTGGAGTTCCATTAGCTTGGAAGAAACCGTTAGGAGCATTAACTTTACTAAATACAACAGCATCAGTAGTATCAATCTTAAGATGTCCTCGATTAGTTTCGTGAGGATTATCTCTTCTAGCAATGTGAGCGTTCATAGCTGCTTCTACTTCATCAATTCTCTTATTTAATTCAGCATCAGCGGCTTCACGTTCTTCTTTTTCATTTTTAAGTTCTTCCTGCCATTCATAAGATCCATCACTCGGGCCTACTCTAAGTGATGGATTATTACTGCTGGATATTTTTACACGAGGAGTTAATAGTTGTGCCGAAGATGTTTTTTCGCTAACGGCACTAATAACTTCTTCCTCGTGAGTTTCTTCATCAGCAGAAATATCACTCATCATTATTCCTTCCAAGGCCATTTTTCCTGCAGATCCAACAGACATAAAGAATCCATTAGCTGTAACTTTAGAGAATGTAACTTCATCACTTTCTCCAACACCAAGCTGTTCACGAGTTACATTATGAGGATTATTTTTGTCTTGGATATGAGCATTAAGTTTATCCCAAAGATCGTCAATTCTCTTATTTATTGCTTCATCTGCTTCTTTTCTTTTATTTCTTTCTTCGGATATATCTTCACCCCAAGCAACTATTTTATCGATTTCAAGAAGAATTTGATAAGCTACTTTTGCAGATATTCCCCAGTTATCCCATTCAGTAGGTACTTCTAAGATTGTAGCTGGTCTCATTAATTCTTCTATAGTTCGAATCAAATCACGTCCAATACTTTTCTCTACAATAATACCATCATTCTTAACAATAAATGCAGTTCTTCTAAATTCATCTACATAAATAATATCATTCCAAATTGGATCTGATGCTGTCCAAGAAAAATCATTAGGATCACTAGAAGTTACAACAGCTACTTTGTTTCGATAAGCATTGTATACTGTATTATTTTCTTTATATTTATAATATTCAGATATATAATACTTTTGATCCTTTTCAGTTACCTGTGGATGATCCCATTTTAAAGCTTCAGATTGAAATGAATTTGGAGTGTCAGCAGTTACTGGTTTACCTTCACTATCGATTTTACTAGGTTTTCCATTTAAATATACAAAGTATGCTGCTGGGTCTAAAGGATCTTCACAGAAGTCATCAGGAAACATGGCTACAAGAGATTCTACATATTTTCCAGGATATTCTAGAAGATCATTTGGTATTTTTCCAGTATCATCTACAGTAACTAAACCATGGATTGGAATACTATTATCATTTCCATCTACTACGCCATCTTCATTAGTATCTACTTTAACTGTAGTAGATGAGTTCTTATTTAAAAATGCTAATGCTAATTCTTGATAGATACCTCTAGCTCTACCTACTAGAATTTTTTCAATAGCATTTTTATCATCTGCATTATTCGGATCTAAGTATGTGTAATCTCCATTTTCTTCAGTATCATGAACTTCTGCAATAAAAGCCATATCATTTTCGAGATCACTTAACTTTGTAGGAAGATATCCAGGAGCCCATTTTCTAAACTTATAGGGATAAACTTCTCTTTCAATTGGATCAGTAATAGAACTAGGTATCGAAGCCCCATCTTTTATACTACTATCATAATAAAATTCAACTGCAGATCCTGAAGAACTACTTGATTCTACAACTCTTACTATACAGCCATCTTCAAGTCTTCCTTTTGGAATAGCTTTGAGATCTTCTATTGTTCTAACACTTTTCCAACCACCTTTTCCATAAATTGCTTCATGGGTAGGGTATGTATCTTGATCAGTATAAGGAACTATAGGAGCTGAAACATTTATACCTTTTTTATTTTTTTCCATATTATTTAAATTCTATATTTAAAACTCCTGTTTGAGGATAATCAAATACTATTACAGAATAATCTTCTTTACCAAATTCACAAGAGAAAGCATTATTTTCCATATTTCCAGTAAGAAGTCTTATAGGATTTTCATTTTCATTAACCTCTCCATATATTTCAGTAGGAATCATATAATATACATATAATCCTGAAGTATAGTCATTACCCTCATCATCTACACTACAGTCTACATCATCTAAAACAATTGAACGTTCTTTAGATAAACTTCTATTTCCATAAGTTTTTCCATTAATTACTATTTTACTAATATCATTTGTCTTAGATTTACCCCAAATTCTAGAATTAATAAATTCATAAGTAATATCTTTAGAGATACTAACAGATCCAATAGAATCTGATGAACTATCATTACCATACAGGACAGATAAAGTAATTACAGTATCTCTTGAAATATTTTGATTATAAATCCATACCCAAGTGTATTCATCTTCACTAGGATTATTCATTCCTCCGGAAAAAAGACTTCCATTTATATATATGCTTACGCTAACGTCTTCTCTTTTTAATTTCATCCCATTATACCAAACTTCCCAAGCAAAAGAAGGTTGTATTCTAGTTCCATTTTCATAAAGACCACCACTTATTGTTGGGTTACCTGAAATTGTATAATCTGGAAGTAATCGTATCTCTAGAACTGTTCCAAGGCTATGTATAATATCTTGAATTCTTTCATTTAATCCGTTTAATGCATTTGTTACAGCATTTTGAGACATAACATCATCCTCAGATGAACCTGTGGTTTGAAGTACATTAATACCACCTCGAATTCTGAAAAAGCCCGTAATTGAATCTTTTTCTACATCTTTGTAATAGGTATACCATTTTCCATCTACAAATACTTCAAATCCATCAGGAATAGGGTATTTATCATAATCCCATGTTCCTAATTCTCCTATTCCACTAACTATACCTTGTCTTTTATCTAGGAATACTTTAGCGGGTAATAAAAAATTTGAACCTATTTTATTTGCCATAATTTATTTTATTTATTAATATTTTCCACCGCTTATATTCTTAGCAGCTATAGACATATTAGAATCAGTTACAATACTAGAATTATCAACATTGACTCTAATTTCTGTACTACCATCTTCAAGCTGTACTAAATTAATTCCAGGACCACCAACAAAGCCTTCACGTATTGACAATCCTTTAATAATTTGTTCAAGTTTTCCAAGAGTATTGTAATTTATACTAGCTCCGCCTAAAATCTCTTGTCTTAAATTTTCTAGGTCAGTTACGGTTACACTAGAATCTTCTGTAGATGTTCCTTCGAAGAGTGTTGGTAATGAGAATGAGAAAACTTGTTGAAAATTATTATAATTCAATGCAACATCTTTTATATAAACATTATAATCAATATCATTTACTTTACAAGATTCTATCGAATAATCAGTTATATGATTCATCCCAGAAGTTGTATCGTAAATACTCATAAGATTTCCATATAGTTTTGGATATGCAAATGCTATTTTTTGTGAATTAAGATCTCCTTGGAAAGTAACAATTGATTTCTCATTTCCAACTACAGTATTTTCAAGAGAATTTAAAGCAGCTTCTGTTATATTCCATCCACTTTCAGGAATTTGTCCATAGTAGAAATTATAACCAAACTTAACTGTGTAGTATGAAGTTGCAGTTCTTATGATTCCTGTATCTGGATCTGTATACTTAACAGACAATCTATATTCTGTTGTATCTGTAAGACCTAAAACTGTATACCTATTACTTTCAGGGAGAGTTATTTGTGTGCCATTTAGCTCTAAGATACAATCATTAGTAACTTCGTATGTATTTGTTTCTCCAGTTTTTGTATCTATATCAGGAATAGTTACTCTGATTAAGAAGTTAACAGCGGTTCTAATTCCTGTTTGATAAAGAGGAGTAGTACCATCATCTTGTCTGTTAGAGTCGTAAAAACTAACTCTTAATGGAAATGTAGCTGAATGGTTTTTATAAGTTAACTTCTTAATTTCTTCTAGACTTTTAAGAGCATCTTGAATATTAACATCCCAACCAGAGATCATTTCATTAATTTCTGACTTAGTATAGAAATCGTCTTCCCGTTTTAATACTCCATCACGATAAAACCATCTGTATTTATCTTCTATATTACTAAAAATGAAAGGACCACCAGTTATAGGTTCTATTTGTCTAACCCCACCAGTTTCGTATACATAATTCCAAACCCCATCTTCATCCTTGTAAAGATATAATTCTCCATGTACAAGAAGAGATATGTCTGGGAGCTCAGTTACTACATCTCGAACTAAATCTAATCCGCCAAGTGTAACAACCTGATAACAGTCTTCTCCTATTCCATTTTTAATACCTAGAGCGAATATAGTATCTGTTTCTGTTTGTTCGGAATTAGAATAATATCTAACCATAACAGGCTCTCCGACTAAGAATTCATGTTGATTTAATCTTAATCTTGCTATACTTCTATCTCGTTCTATGTATTTGCTTCTGGAAATTTGTATTTGAAAAGAATTTAAACTACTCATAATTATTTATTTATAATTGAATAAAATAATAAAAGAATAGACTTAGTTTTATAATTTTTCTAAGTCTATTCTCATAATTTAGGTTTTGAAGCTTTCAGAAGAGAATTTCTGTTATTTAATTTTGATAATTCGGAAAGATTCAACTAATTCTGCAGTAGACCAAATAATAGAAACTTTATGATCTTTATCCATATAAAATTCAATAGGATTATTAAGAATACCTAGATCATAGAATTTACCATCAATACTTACTAAAGCATCTGGATATTGTGATTTAAGTTCTTCACTAGGAGTAATAGTAACTTTAACCACTTCTTTATCACCAGTCAAACCATATTTATTGACTTCGTAATTAGGATATACAGGTTCTAAAACTGCAGCACTCTTATTTTCACTATCGAATTCATACCAAGTACTTTCATCATCTCCTAACCAAGGACCTTCAATTTTATAGACCTGATAAAATCTACTAGGAATAATATCTTTTCCATACTTACCCCAAGTAGCATCTTCATAAATTTTAACTTCTTCGTTCATAAATTTTTGTTTTTATTGTTATTTATTTTATTCATAATTATAACCACTTGTTTCTATCGGGCAACTTTGATAGAATTAAGGCATTTATTCGTGGTATATAATTATAAGTAGCAGTTTTCTTAATTTCTTCTACATTCAACTCTATATTAGATTCATTTATCCACTCCAGGATGATTAATCCAATAGGTTGATTTATTCCAGGAATACTAATAAATATTTGTCTTTTAGAACCATCTCTACTATTTACTAATTCGTATATCCCAGGGTATTTTTCCATAAATACGCTATCCCTTGGACCATCACAGTATACAATTTCTCCAAACTTAATATCTTCATAGATACTAGTAATCAATCCAGTATTTATACTTTTATACTGTTCTGGATCTATGGAAGGTACAGCAAAACCATTATCTTGTTGGAGAAGTTCTACGTATTTGAAGGGAATAGATACTAGATTTTCTTTAGAATTATGATATTCGAAGTATAGTATTCTATCAGCTCTAGAATTACTTCTGAACTCTGTAAGGAGAGGTTTTAATTCTGCTAATAACTGATCTCTAAGTTCCATTTTCTCAGAATGTATCTTATCAGAAATCTCAGAATATATTTCTATAGTATCCTTTATTATAGTTTTATAATTAAATATAGCTAAGACCAAACAGAAAATAAAAATATATTTCACGAACTTTGAAAATCCTATAGTTTTATCTATCTCTGTTATAGCCTCAACAAATTCTTTTAAAGATAGTTTCATGATTTATTATATTGCAAATTGAGTTAACCTAATCTCTCCTGATTCTATAATACTTGTCTTTTTTGTTATTGGATCTAGATTAGTAATTTTTAAGACTATTACTGAACTTAACTCTTTTCCAGTAGTATTAGCAGAATATATTAATCTTTTATTTAGTTGATCTACTCTAAATTCTAGTCCATTACTTTCTTTTACCAAAATTTCAATTACAGGCAGAGATGTTATATCTATTTTAACTTTTTCTTTTATTTTTGAAATATTATAATCATTTATCAATCTATACATATCACATTCTAATGTTCCTAATAGATTTATATACCCTCCAGATTTCTTAAGACTACTAGTATCTTCTAATGCTGAAAACGATAGAATAGATGTAATTTGCCTAATCACAGAATTATTGTATATCTTCTCACCGGATATATTATTATATAAGAATGAGCTGCTATGTCCACTCGTTTTCTTATTTCTTACATATTTATAGTAAGATTTTTTTGTTACTATTTTTTCTTCAGGAGAGGTAAAAATATTAACTCCATAATCAATACCTATACCTTCCAAGAATACAGTATCACTATCAGCTATTGTTTCAATGTTTGCTTCTGTATATTCTGGAAAAGATAATTCAAAAAGATTAGACGATATATTTAAATCTAATTTATTGAACTTAATTATTTTTCTTTCAGCAGCCTCTAGTTCTGTTATTATAAATGCTATTCTTTCTGTTCGATCTGGATATATACCATAGCAATAAATAAAACAATATTCTGAACTAGGTTCAACTAAAGCTGCTTTTTCTTCTTCTGGGATATCAATGTTAATTTTTAAGAGTTTTTTATTGCTATCCCAGATTGAATTTAGAGGATATTCTGAGGTTTTTCTAACATCATTATACAGATAGGATCCTGAAAATAATTTCTCCATGAATTCTTCTCCAACTGTATATGAATTATAAATTGTTCCTATTACATATTTGGTTATCTTTAATGTGTTATCTATCCTTCTTATACTCTCTAAGAATTCCTTTTCAAAAATAACTCTCATAATTTTATATATAATTTAAGTATCCATCTTCATCAATGTAATATAGTAGTCCAGAGATAGATGCTATAATTTTTGGTACTTCTGTTTTGAGAGATGCTTTAAAATAGCTTCTTCTAAATCCTGTAAGAATAGTTCCAAATATACCTGTTGGGTTATTTCGATGAATTACTAATATTTTTCCCTCATTATAATATCCCTTATATTTTTCAAACTCTTCATCCTTACTAACTAATATTCCAAGTTCCTCTGAGTACTCTAATTCTGAATTTCTTGATATTGCTCTAGCTCTTTCTGTATAATAACTAATTCCTGGTTCATAGTAGATAGTATAATAATCTAACCCCAGATCTTCATCTACTGTATGAATCATTAAAAGACTATTATTAATTAGTATCGGACTTTCATTTGTATTTACTGTATATACTAATCTATCAATACAACTATAGATATGAAAATCTTTTTGTGAGGATTGTTTATTTTTAAAAACATACCAATCTCCAACTTTCTTGATAATATTGATATTTGTGTATTTAGTATAATCAGTTAAATTTAAAAAAGTGCTATTAATGCTAGGAATGTAGTTAGTAATACTTTTATTAGAAATATTTCCAGGAATAGATATAATTCTACTTCTAGGATCAAGAGTATCTAAAAAGAAATTTTGATAATCTGTTGAGATCCATTGACTTTTCTCTGTATCATATAATTCAAGAATACTAGGATAATTAGTTCCAATAGTAATTATAAATCTCCCAGAAAAATAGAATATTTCTTGATTACTTTTCATATCCTCGAAAATAGAATAGTCTGCTCCTGATGAAGTCGTATATACTTCAGGATTACCAAATCTTGTCTTTTTTACCAAAGATTTAATAGAATATTTATTACCTGTCCAAGAATATAATACAATATCTTTTCCATAAAATCCAATTTGATGATTTTTATAATTATGTGAGTAAGGATCTATATTAACATCATGATTCAGATTGATTTTATGAAAACCAGTACTATTTCCAATACCATAATCCAAGAGAAGATTCATTTGTTCATTATCTTGAATATGGTATACATGAGAAGTATATCTAGGGTAATTATCAGTTCCTAGGTCCTGCTTTATAGTTTTCGCTCCAGGGTAGTTATATAAATTTATATCATCTAAGAAGTTTTTCCCAGTTGTTGAATTATTCTTTAGTTGATCCAAAGAATTACTAAGATTTATCTGGATTTGACTAGATATACTAGAATCTAAAGATACATAAATATTTATATTACTACCCTTTCCTTGAGGATTTAAAAATTCTGTATAACCAATAGGAGTATTATCTATTACACTCATATAAATTATTACAGTAAATCCAGAAGGAAGATTATTTTTGTATTTAAACGGTTCTTTAGAAGTAGTTCGACTTAATCTAATATAATTACCACCAGAGGAAGTAAGCAGGCTAGAGTAAACTTGTTTAATATTATAGAGAGATATTTTTGGTAACTTAGGATCCCAATCATCATTTTTATTATATAGTATTACTTCTAAGCTATTGGATATATTACTAGAATTTCCAATAACATAAGTACTATATCCTGTGTTATAATTTTCCATAAGTTATTGTACAATTACTAATAATACATTCATCTATGTCAGTTGATTTAGATACAACTCTAATAATATTATTAATACATTCAATTACAATATCAGATCCAATTTCTTCTATATAGTCTTTAGAAACTAATTCTCCTTGTTTATTATATCTAGGTCCTGAAAATGTTGTTTCTTTGGAATATAACTTTTCGTTACCTACTAAAATTAATTTTTCTTTATCTTCAGGATCCTCAACATACTTAGTTTCATACTTAGAATATTGAATTCCAAGATCAATTTTGGTAGAAACTTCAGGACTAACGGAATAATTCATTAGTTCTGTTAAATCTACTGTATTGGTATAAATATCAGAATTGAATGGTATAACATCGATAGTAATAGAATTGTTTAGAATATCAACCACATTTTTTGAAGTACTATACAAATAAATTTCGTTATTATTCATACTATTATATAAGTTATATATTTCTTTTAAGTAATTATTTTTATTATTCTTGAGGTAATCTAGATATGAATTAAATTGAGTTTTTTCTTCTTCAGTTAATTCATATTTATCAATTTCAATACTTCTTGTATCTTCATCAACCTCATTTATTATTCCAGAACCTTTAGAATAATCATCAATACATACTCGTAGATTCCCTTCTGAGCCATCTTTACCTGGGATAACAAACCTCCGATTAGTTACATTCCAATCTCTGAGTTTTAATTTATTACTTAACTCAGATATTCTGGTCATTCTATAATTTGAATCATTACATACTAATGCTCGATTATTTCCGGTTAAGTAAAATTCCTTCTCATTTTCTTGTCCTGTTACTTGTGATATAGAAATATTATCGGAAGTAGTGGTTATTAATTCTATCTTTTTCATTTCTTGTACTTATCTCTATAAAATATATTCACTATGTTTCCACTAGTCACATAAAGTCTGACAATTTCTCCTTTATTTCCTTCTGTTTTTCCAGGAACTATAACAAGAGCGCTACTATCTGTTAAGTAATAACTAGAAATTGCATCATGACTCATATAGGCGTCAAGAAGATCTACAGAAATTGTTGTATTTGTATTATTTTCCTGTGTAATTACTGTAAGAATAAATGACTCCTTATCAAATCCAGATACAGGAAGGTAGTTATCTTTTGTATTATCAGTACATTGAAATTCTATTACATTAGCTGTTTCTGGAATTGGATATTCTTTAAAACGGAAATTATTTACTAATGATTTTTCTAAGTTATTTAATTCTTCGATTTTATCTAGGTAAAGTTTTTCAAGTTTTTTTATATTTTCCATCCAATCTTTATCAATACTACTAGGTAACCAAGAAGTAACGCTATCAAAAGTATTCTGATCTCCATTATTATAACCTTTTCCGTATCTATATCTAACAACTGAACCCATAGGATCTATTAATTCTTGAAGTCTATAAATAGAATCTGAGTTAGGTTCATTAGTATAAGTGTATTGTCGTAGAATTACATAATTAGCGTCTTCTGGATAAATATCAGAAGCATCATTAAATATAACCTCACTTATTTCTGGAAGATTTCTTGATATCTTAAATACAGCATTATTAATTTCTGGAGAGATTAAGATCATTGATAAGATATTTTTAGAGTCAATTCCAGTTCCGTTCAGAAAATCAGATAACTCGGAAGAAATAGATAATGAATCATCTCCAGAATTAAGATAAACATATTCAGAAATTATACCTTTTTCATCAAATCCTATCATGTATGTGGATAAAATTTGAGATAGAAGGTGTGCAGTAATTAATTTATCTTCTTTGCCTTGTTCTTCTTCTGAATGATTTATATAATTAAAATACTCTTCTATGTTATTTAATTTATCTCCTAAGTATGGTGAATAATTATCAGAACTCTCTTCAGGAATAACACCAGAAACAGTATTATTTGTTTTATTAGTTGGATTTTTAGCTGTACAGATATAGATAGTATTTCCATAAACAACAAAATCCCCTTTCTCATATTCAGTTTCTTCTGAATACAAAAACAGTCCTTGAACGTGTGTATTATTTAGTATCATATTATCTCTTTATAAGTTTTATGGTTGTATTATAATATATATTCATTAACTTCAAGGTATATTCTCCTTCTTCTGGAGTATTTATATTTGCAGACTTGAGTGATACCTGAGATGGACCAAAACTTTGAATACTTCCATTTGCTGTAAATTTATTAATAGTTAATGAATTTTTTTGAGAGTCTTCTATAATAACTTTTTCCAAGTTACTATTTGGATAATCTTCAGAAATAAACTTAAATACAGCATTACCTCCAGAATTTATCTTTAATGAATTATTAGATACTTCAAACCCAAAGAACTCTATAATACTAATAGTTACTCGTTTACTACTAAGTTCTAATGTAAGAGTAGCAGCCGAGAAATTAACTTCAGGAATCACAATACTATTAACGGTATTGATTTGTTCCGGATAATATATTTCTGGTGCATCTGGATCTCCATTTTCATATTTTGCTAAGACTCTTGAAATAATATACCCTGAAAGTTCTGGTATTCTAATTTCTGCTCTCTGATTAATTAGGACATCTACTTTACCATCTTCTTGTATATAAGGATCGTATTTAGTTTCATCACCTATAATTAATTCAGATACTATAAAGTTATTTTCTCCAAATTTTCTTTTCCATTCACCATAATCATATACATCACTTTCTCCAGATATCATAGCTTTCAAGATTATATAAGATCCTGTATATTTTAGGTTGAAGATTAGATGATTCGTTTTTAGAACCTCTTCCCAATTAGTTACTGTTATTAGGTTATTTGGAATATTATAATTAAAGTTATTACTTGGTGGAAATGGAATTAAATCTTTCACATCAAGTAGACATGGTATATCTTCATTCAAAACATATCCAGGATTAGGATATATTTTAAAATCAATAGGAGTTTTGACAGAAGGGATAGATATTATTCCAATAGGGTTGCAAGTTCCTCCGATTTCTGGGGTTACTGATACAACTATTCTAATTGGTTTATTTATATTTAGAAACTCTGAAAGAATCCACTTAGATGAAAGCGCCGGATTATTATTAAAGTTATTATCTGATACTGATTCCCAAACTTTTCCACCTAGAATTACTTTATCTCCAATTTTATATGTAGTAAAAGGAAAGTACTTAGGATAATCTCCAGCTCCTTTATACATCTCAATTAATCCTCGTTTATTTCCTAGAATTAATAATCTATTGTCTTCTATCTTCTCATTTCCTAAGAGAGTACTAGAATTTGCATCAATTAGAACCTCTGGAACATCTTCAACAGTCTCTATTATCCCAACTGAATCTATTGTAGACCAGTATTCATCATTTCTAAGAAGATACTTATTCATATTTCTGTTAGGATTTGTACTATCTACCCATGATTTATAAGATAGATTTACACTCTCCACCTCAGAGTTATTAGAAATTAGCATCCAAATCATCTTCTCTCCAGTAACTTCATCAAGGAGTTCCTTTTCGCTTACTAAATCCTCGCCGCTTATAGTCTCGTCTGGTTGTCCTAAAATTAATATAAAGTTAGGAGTAGAAGTAGGTTTAATTCCAGCGGCGGCCATTGAATCAGTATCTATAAAGTCACTACCTCTAGAGTTGTTATTATTTTTATCGATTATTCCCTCATATAACTCCAGACGTTTAATTCCAGCGGCGGCCTTAAAAAGAGCGAATACCTGATTGGATATTATAGTAGTTCCGAAATATCTATCATTTTCTTCTGTTAAATTTTCTCTAGAGGATGTTGGGAATATTATTGATTCTATTTTTTCTAGGGAATTTGATGTTTCTCCGATTTCTTTCAGGGTTTTTTCTCCTAGATAATTTACTAAAAATTTATCATTAAACTTATCTTTAGTGATATCATACGAAAAGTCATACTCACTAAAGTCTCTATTGTAAAGTAAAGAACTGTTAGATCTGTACTGAACTTTACTGTATTCACGGTTATCTAGGTCATCTTGACTGTAAAACACTACTGTTCCGATATCCGTAAAATTGTTATTATTGATAATCAATTTCATAGGGCATTACTGTCATTTTGTTATAGCTTCTTAAGTTTGCTCCAATATAATTCTGGAACTTACTTTGAATAGTTAGATCTATACTTCCAGAACCTATATTAGTATTAAGTCTGGTATAATATATAAGTGCATCTAAAAATTTCTTAAGAAGTTCGTAAAATAAGCTTTCATTTTCTACACTTAAGTTCTCAAAGTTTACTGTTATTTCTCCTGAGTCATATATAGTCTCTCCATCAAAATCTAAAGGAAGATACTGTATCATATAATTAAATACTTGAATAGTTCCTTTTACACTATAAAATAATTTACTAAGATAGTTTATAACCTCTTCGTAATCTTGATTATCTGGGAGACTTGATTTTGGAATACATAATCTCAAGAAATTTTTCACCGGATCACTTCCAGAATAAATATAATAATCATCAAATGAACCTTGTTGAGTTGAAACTACTGAAGAATATTGTTCCTCGTAATCTTCAATCATTCTATAAAGCTGATCTATGATTTCTATATTTCTTAAGTGTTTAGGTATATATATTTTCATGATTCTATAACTGAATTAATAATGTAGTTAATTGAGAAATATACAACATTCCCTTCTCCATATACAATCTCAGGAGAAACTACAGAACCATCTTCATTAGTATAAGTTATTTCCATGTCAATTATTCTCTTTACGTTAGATATTTTACTTATAAGAGATTTTATTTCTTCTGTTAACTCTGGAAATTTAATATTGAACTTATTACTATAATTATCCAAGATATCACCAACTTCTGAATCTATACTACTATTTTGATATATCTCTACATCTAAGTTAAAGATAGCTGTATATTGAGATCCTCTTTCTATAGTAATTTTATCAGTTATATAGTAAGCTCCTTTAGTCTCAATGAAATTAGTTTTTTCATCTTCTGTTAGAATTGTAGAATTAGAGTATGGAACATAGTAGATAGTGATAGAATTACTTTGTGCTGAACTACTAAATCTATAAGTTGTTCCACCTGAAATAATTTTATTTGGATAAGTTTCTTCAAGTACAGTACCGATATCAGAATTACTACGTAGGATTGAATTTACATATCTATCACGATTAGCTTTGTAATGAATAGTAATTAAGTTATCTCTATCAACTTCAGACATACTAGCAAGACCAGTTCCTAAGATTTCATAATTTCGTCCACTCAACCAAAAAGGATCAAATTCTACCATCTCAGCTCCACGAATATTAAGCTTTTTTAATTCTGAAGTATTATACCCCGAGAGTGTTGAAAATTTATAATAAAGAGCTTCTATTATTGTATTTGCTGGAGTCTGTGTTTCTTCTCTTTCCATTACTGTTCTAAAAATATCTGCTACATAAAGTCTAGAACCAAATCCAGGAAGAGTAAGATCAAAGATACTACCATCTAATATATGTCCTGAAAATAATCTAGTTGTTGAGAAGAAATTATCATTAACTTTAACCCAAAAATCATCAGAGAGATCATTTTCTAGACAATTAACATAATAAGTATTGTTTTGATTTAAGACCCACTTTCTAGAAACAGTTTCTTTTGCAATTAGACATATAATAGTATAAGTATCAGTATCATTCACGGCCGGAGACATTGTAATTGGAGAATATACAAAACCTTCGTCTCCAGCTATATCTTTATCATTTCCATAACCTCCCGGCCGTGTATAATTTTTATCATAATACCCTAAGTAATAAGCCTTAAAACTATTAGAACTTATAATTTCATCATAGATATTAAAACTTAAATACTTAGTGGGTTTTATATTAAGAATTACGCGAGGACAACTACCACGAAACACCGAATACATATCATCTACACAATGTTGAATCTTTGAATTGATAAGTGTAGATTTCTCAAGAGATGCTTCTTGTGCATAGGCTATGTTTTCTACTTCACTAATAAAAGATGCATTAGCTAACATCTGAGATAAAATCTCTACAGAATCTCCGGTAATATTAAGTTTATTAGCTATTCCTCTATAAATATCTATATAATCTTGTAATGATTTCATAATAATTATCCTGTTGTTTCATTTATATCAACTAGTATATCATCAGACTCTACCTGATTAACACTTATTACTAGTTTTACTTTTGTTTCATCTATTAAGTCGAGTGAAACAATTTTTATATCAAGTGTTTTTGTAAATTTCTCTTTTATTTTTGTTATTAACTGTTCTACCCTACCAGTAATTTCAGATGCTAAATCTTTTTTCTTGGTATTAGTAAAAATAAAGTTAAATCCAATTTTAGATGCTCCTGGAATATCCTTTGGCCAGATATTTAAGTAGAGTTTGAAAAGATCTATAATATAATACTCCACTTGATTTGTTATTTGACCTGTTGAAAGTAGGTAATTCATAATCTTGATTTATAATTTTTACAATTATTACATTTAACTGTAGGATCATCATCATTGAGAGCTACAAATTTACTACAGTTAGATGCTGATATATTCGTAAGATCTAAATCTTTTGGAGAAAAAGCAGAACAATTTGCTGCACTTAAGTCAGGAATAGGTATTGGTATTTCTATTTCAGGAATAGGAAGATCATCAATGATATCACCAACATTAGCTCCAACTAGTGCAATTAATGGTTTAGCAACTGCCTGTGTAGTTTCTACAATACTCATTACAGATCCAACAACCGGTATAGTTCCCATAAGAGATTTTAATCCTAGTTTACTTACCTTAGCATCAACTCTATCATAAACTGCACTAAGATTATCTCCTTCAGCTTTAAGTTGTTGAAGTAATGGAGGAGCTAATTGAGCAGAAACGCCAGGACCCATAGGAGTTACGGAAATCAATGCTGGAGGAACCATTGCAATTCTCGCAGCAAATTGAGCTGTTCCTACTGAAAGATGACCTAAATCTTGTCCAAGCTCATTGAAATCTTCTATCATCTGATTATACATCTGACCAAGTTTTTCATTAGCTTTATCCAACATTTCCTCCCCTCTCTTCTTCATATCCTCCTTAGCATTATCTAGAGTTTCTTTATATTTCTTTTTTGCTTCAGGATCTTTTATTTCATTAGATTCATCCTTAAACTCAGGAAGAGAATCTTGATATTTCTTTAATGATATTGATTGAGCTGCTTTAGCAGACAATGCACTTAATAAATTTTTCATAATATATCAACTCTCTAATAATATAGTATCTGATGTAGGTATAGGAGATCCTGGAGTTAAGAAAGTAGGAGATAATACAAAAGGTCCGAGAGCTGTATGTCCTCCCGCTACTACTTTACCCTTTACTGTTAATGTTCCAGGACCTTTAAGTGTAATATCAGATCCTTTAACTACTGCAGATCCAACTAATTCTACATTTGTTTTTCCATTTATAGTAACATCACAATTTTTTCCTATATTGATAGTTACATTAGATCTCATATTAATATCCATGTTTCCATCTTTATCTATAGTCACCCAATCGGTTGGTTCAGGTCTAGGATTATTATCTGGATCATTATACTCAGTTCCTGGATCAAAAATAGCAACCCTTATATAATCAGGTGTAATATCTACCATTTTTCCATTACTTCTAAAACCTATATAATCATTTTCTTTTATTTTTTGATATAAGTAATAACTCTGAAATACTGGATCAAGACACTTAAGAAATACAAAATCGCCTACTCTTGGCTCATCTACTTCTCCTCTAAATGGAAATGCCTTAACTCCCGATTTTATTCCTGGGATATCCACCTTTATTTCATACAATACTTTATCTAAAACTTCTACAATTGTTCCAGTATAGTATAAATCTGCTTCTTTCATATTTTTCTATTTAATTTGTTGGATCTACAATTGGTAATATTTCTTCTTTCTCTTCTACACCTGATAACAATGAAGTCCAAGAAAAATTCTCTCCATCAGGGCCTACAAAATCAGAACCTTCAATAGCCATAAACAGTTCATTAGATCGAACTAGGAATAATTTAAATGGTAATTCTGATTCTTGCTCCTCACGTTTATACTTCAAAATATCACCAAGTTTATATTTAGGCATATTAAAGTCTTTTATTCTAAATGCAGTGAAGAAATCAGAATTCATATACCCTAAGTTTCTCCAATAATTATGCATAAGTTGTTCAAAATCTTTTCCTACAATCGTATAGTCTTCATAAAACTGAAGAGTTCTAGAATTTTTAGGTTGAAGATCTGTATAATCATCTGTACTATTATTTGCTTGCTCTCCATTATTCTCATCTCCTTTAACTGGTTCCCATGGATTAGTTGGAGTATAATATATCTTCTGATTATAATTTAAATTATAAGAATCTAACTGATGGAATTCAGCATTTCCTGTAATTTGATAATATGGTTCCTGATGACCTCCAGAATCTATACCTATAATTTCTTTTATTAAATATCCTTCCCACCCATAAGCAAATATAGACTTTTTCTTAAATCCATATGATAACTTAGAACATAGTGATTGATTTGTTTCTGAGTTCTGAAAAATTGTAAGTTTATTATTAATATCACATTTACATCTTATATCCTTTTTTCCTGGATATAAAGATTCAATAGCTGAAGTAATATCATCCCATTCAGCTTGTATAAGTTCTGTATAAAATTTCTTATCTTTTATACAGATAAAATTTAGAGTTAAGAAATTTTTAAAATATTTTTTATTAATTATGAAAATATCAATACTATAAACATTTCCACCTTCTTTCTCCAAAGTTATCTGTCCAGTATATTGATCTGTAATTAATTTAAGAGCTTCTCCAGAACCATCATGTGACATACTAATTTCTCCACTAGCTATCGTTCCACCAAGTTCTTCATACATATGGATATTATCAAATCTATACCCAGAATCAAACCATGGAGTGAAATTAATGGAAACTTTATAAGAATTTGTATATTTCATATCTTAAATATTACTTAATATATTATCTAATATCCTTTTTGGAATTAATTTTAAAATTGCTCCTTGCTTATAAGTTTCAAGTCCTCTAGCAGCTTGTAACATTAGGAGGCCAGCATATGAAACAGAACCGTAATAATCTTCTGCAATAAGATCTGGTCTATATTCATATGCCGTTATTTCATAAGATTCTCTTTCAATATTTGGATTATTTAAATATATCAAAATGCTAGAGTTATATACATCAATTCCATCTATATAATTTGAAAGATTTTCCTTATTACTAATTATTACATCTTTTTTAGTATACATTATTTCTTATTTTAATAGTAATGCATTTTTTATCATTTCATCAGTAAGTTTGGTACTTAGAACTGACTCTATAACTTCTCTCTCTTTTTCCATTGATTTTCCACTAACAAAATTACGAAGAGCATTATCAGTAAATTTAGTAGCTGGCTTGAATGTAAGCGTTACATCGCAAGATAAAGGAGTAATATCATTAATAGTTTGTCCAGGTTTTCTTACTTTTATCATTTGCTTCGAAAACTGAAATTGAGCACTCTCGACCACTAAATTTGGTAATGAATAGAAAGCTCCAAACTTCAATTTAAGAGTACCAAACTGAATTTCATCAATCTCCTTAACTGATGCTAAATATCCTCCTGGAGGTAACTGCCAACCAAAATATCTATTTATTAAATCTTTATTGTTTGAAATAAAGGTTCCTGAATTTACATCTGTTCCAGTTATATTTCCACTATCATCTAATGCTTGTACAAATTTTCCAAAACAATATGGATATAATTTTTGTAATTGATCATGAGTTGATTTAAATTCTCCATCTATCCAATTAGCAAAAACAGTAAATTTCATAGTTAAATTACCAAAGCCTACTCCAGTACCTGAATAGTAAGAAAATCTAGCTCCTTGTGCAACTAAGTGTCGATTCAATAAACTCGGCGCTTTTTCTACTACTTCATATACTTTATCTGTAAACTTATCCAATACTTGTCCTACTGTAGAATTTATATCTTTTTTTTCTTGTTCTGTTCCTGTTTTCATTTCCTCCTCTTTTTCATTAGCTTGTTTTAACATTTTTGCTAAGTGAGCAGCATAAGGAGCATAAGGTTTGAATTGATTAAATAGGTTACCTAAAAAATCATATCCAAATTCTGAGAAAGTATTAGAAACAGCTACTTGATAATCTTCACTTAAAACAGATCTAATTAATGGTTCAAGAGAGTAAGGATATTCATCTCCACTAGTTTCTACTGGTGGAAGTACTTTTTGCCATGTAATACCTCCATCAGATGTATAAGTATTAGCATGAAGAGATACAGAAATTAATTCATTTACTAAATTCCTATCATAATAAAATGGATATTTAGAAGAATTATTAATTCCTTCTCCAAATTTGAAAAATTCAGTTGCTGAAACATTACTCATATTTTAACCTCCTAATAACGTCTTGAGTTTATTTTTCTCTTCAATTAATTTATTATTTAATCCAGTTTTAGTACTAGTAACAGCATCTTTCTCATTTTCTCCACTTATAAATCTTTTTAATGCATCATCAGAATATTTAGTAGCAGGTTGAAAAGTAAGTACTACATCACAAAATAATGGACTTAATTTATTTAGCGTACCATTCCAATGTTTTACCATTTGTTTTGAAGATTGAAATTGAGCATTAGTACATACAAGAGATGGTAATGAATAAAATACACCAAATCTAAGCTTAAGAGTACCAACCTGAACTTTATCTATATTAATAGTATCCGGTTCATATCCTCCTGGAGGTAATTGCCAAGAAAAGAATTCATTTATTAATTCAGCAGTTTCTCCTTTAACTCCAGAATTTATTCCTGTTCCTTGAATTTCTCCTGTTTTACTATCTAATATCCCATTAGTATATTTTCCCATGATATATGGATAAAGTTCGCTTAACTGTTCTTCAGTAGTTTTCCACTCAAATTTACCAGTTTTATAGTTTTGTAAATATCCTGCAAAAACAGTAAATTTCATAGTTAAATTACCAAAGCCTACTCCAGTACCTGAATAGTAAGAAAATCTAGCTCCTTGTGCAACTAAAGATTTATTTAATATTTTTGCCCCTTTTTCAGATACATCCTTAACACCAGTAACTAATTTTTTCATTACAGTTGAAAAACTTGAGTTAACATTTGGATCTTTTGAGATTTCCATATTTTCCATTGTTCCTAACATACTACTAGCTGCATTAGCTAAGTGAGCAGCATAAGGAGCATAAGGTTTAAGTGAATTAAATAAAGATCCTATTTCATCTTCACCAAACTGAGACCATGAATTAGAAACAGCTACTTGATAATCTTCATCTAATATAGCTCTACACAATGGACGTATCATATATCCATCATCATCAACAGGTTCATCTGGTTCTTTCCACTTATCACCATCTAATATTCTATTAGCATGAAGATATACTGAAGTTAATCGATTAGTTATTTGTTTATCATAATAAAATGGAGTATTTAATTTTGCAGCACTTACTACTGTATCTTGACTAGTATCTTCCATATATTATACTTTATTAGGTTTATTAGTCCATGTGTTTACTGAAGTTTTCTGATTGCTAGAAGTATTTACATTAATCGTCATATTTCCTAATCCAGATGCAATATTATTAATTGCCTCTGCTTGAGCTAACTGTCCTTGTTGAAGAAGTTTTATATTCTCATTAACATCAGAAACTTTGGCATAAATATCTTCAGTCTTATCTTTTCCTAAATCAGCTATTAATTCTTGTCCAACGGATTCTGAAGTATTACCAGGAATAGCCCCTCCTGAAGTTGGAGTAGATGGTGTAATCTTTTCTGGAGACAAGACACTATTTTGAGCCATTATTAATCCAGAATCACTCTTAAAAGAATTAACACCTACAGTACTCCAATCATAAGTAGGTATACTAGAACTTTCATCTGTTTTTTGTTCTACATAATTATCTGCATAATAAACTCCTTCTTGTCCTTTATTTTCAGACTCAAATTCTTTATTCCAAGCTAACCAAGTATTAACAGAAGAATTATCAGGTCCAATATGATAGTGTTTGCCAGTTCCTCCAGTCTTATCTAATACTTCCTTTGTAGTTTCATCCAGAACTCCAAGACCTCGCTTTTTAAAATATTCCTGAACTAATGGAGAACTAAGTAATTGTTGTTTTAACCTTTCAAAATTACCATCAGTAGGAACAATATCAATTGCTAAATTATCAGTAGTATGATAGGATTTATTTCCAGAATTACCAGCTTCTCCAGGTTCTCTTTTCTTAGAAGTAACCACAAAATCTGTTACTCCGCCAGCTTTAAGAATATCTTCTATTCTATCCCAAGAAGCCGATGCTAAATCAGCTTCAGTGTACTTACCTTGATTTCTAAGAGCCTTAATTTCTTCTGTAGATAATGGTTTAATTTTAGAAACAGAATTATATGTATCTTTCCATCTTCCTACATATTTATCATTACCTGGATCATATTTAGATGCAACCCTATTCATCATTATATCTATATCATCACCATTAAATGCATTATATCCATATTGATCCTTATTAAGAAGATTTACTTTATAATTTATATAATCATCTAAAGAATCGAATTTTCTCCAATTATCACCATCCTTTATTCCACCAAAATTATTATTCTTAGTAGCTAAATTACTAGTACCCCAACCTGACTCTTGAGCATCCTGAGCAACCATATAATCTATATACTTCTCATCTATTCCAAGTTCTTTAAATTTCTTAGAATAAGCTCCTCTCATCATTCTCACAAAATCTCCTTTTTCCATATCACTATATATACCTAATCTCCCTCTTACATTATCTATTGCACCATTAACTCCATCAGACATGTAATCATATGATTTTTTTACATTAGAATTCTCCCACTGTTCTTCTTGTTCTTGTTTTAATTTTTTTTCTTTTTCTAATAAATCATCAAGAGAATTTAGTTTTTCCATTAAATTCTCTCCATCATTATATACAATGTCATGTCCACCTAATTTAGCTTTAGATACTAAATATTTTTGCACATCAGTTATAAAATCTCTATTAGTAACATCTACATTATCTTTTCCAGTCCAAGATTGAACAATCCGATTAATAACTTTTGGTGTAATTTCTGCTAGAGTAACTATATCTTTTTTTGAATCTGGATATCTCCATCCGGGTTTTAACTCTTCATCTATAGGTACTAAATCTAAAACTTCAGTACTTTTTACTTTTTTTCTATAATTTTCAGTATCTATAGCACTAGCTGCATTAGTAATATTTGTTCCCCAAAAAGTTTTATTGATAGCTTTTATATAATTACCTGCGACAACTTCTTTTCCTGCAGAAATAAATCTATTATCAATTACCTTATCAATTGCTTGATCTGTAATAAATTGTTGAATTCCAGAAGAAGTAATATCATTTACTTCTTGTTCAGTTCTAGGACGTATAATATATTTATATTTTTTTGGAACAATCTCACCGGATTTAATTAATTCATTATAAATATTTCCTCCATCTTTAACATTACGAAACAAACTTATCAATGTTGAAGGATTTACTAAAGTTTTCCCATCATTCTTTTCAGCAATATCTTTAAGATTTTGTAATCCCTGAATAACTGGAGTAGTATTAATTTCTCCTGTTCTATTAGCTATTTCAATAAATCTTTGAATATTATTTGCTTGAGCAATTGATGCTGTAGTATTATTTCTTAAACTTCCATCTGTATTAAAATCACTAGCAACTTGAAAATTTCTATTAATATCACTGGTTCCTTGAGCAACATTATCCTCTCCTTTAATCATTTTGATAACATCATTTCCTCTTTTAAATTTATCATTTGATACAGATTGTTCAACTGAACTTCTTCTTATTTCACTAGTTATTGATTGTCTTGCTCCTTCAGGACCTAATAAAATAGTTTTAAAAATATCACCTACATACCCTACCAAAGTTTGTAAAGAACCTGCTATGTTATTTAAATCTAACTTAGGAGGTTTTAAAGTCTTTACAGCTTCTCCTCGTATTTCGAACCAATCTTTTATTTTTTTTAGGAGAATATTAAAAATACCAGCTCCTTTTCCAGTACTTTCGGAATCTCCATTCCAAAATAATTTAAAGAATGAATCTGAAATACTAGATTTGCTATTATCAGGATCTCCACCAAAAGCAGATATTAACATTTTTGCAAGTCCAGATCTACTTCTACCTCCACCTTTCTCTTTATCTCCAAAGAAAAATCGTTCAATACTAGCACCTATACTAATAACCTTATCCCAATGTTTAGCTAAGAACATAGTACCGAAGAGGAAGAGAATAGTTTTAAATTGTCCACCTACTGAAGATGCTAATTTCCTAGGATCTAATCTCTCTGAAACACTCTTCCCTAGATCGGATAAATGTTTCATGAGTTTATTAGTACTTCTTGTTAAGGACCACTCACGACGTTGATACTCTTTTTCTCTGATCGCTGCTTGTTGATTCTGTTTAGCAAAGGCATTAGATATCCAAGTTTTAAATCGAGCCTGTCCTTCATCTGGATTTTGTTTTACTGCTAATGTTCTCCCTTGGACAGGACCACCAATATTAGCAGCGGGAACAGCAACATTATTAGTCGTCGTGTTCGTAGTGTTATTATTTATTATTATCTTCTGTGGAGTTACTTGTACACTCCTTGAAGATGTTCGTTGTACTTTAGGTTGTCCAAGTCCATATTTTCCTAAGACAGCCTGAGTTTGTGGATTCATTGCCTGTACTTGTTGTTGTACTGCTGCTCCACCACCTAATCCTCCAAGTGCAGCCATCTCTACAGCTTGACTCATAGTTTCATTATTAGCCGCATCAGCATTATTTTCGAGTCTAGCTGTTTGTAAGTTTCCCTGACGTTCTGCATTTATCTGAACAATCTGGTTTTGTGCTTCTTGGAGTTGTTGTAAGTCTTTCCCATCCTCTGGTTTCTGGGAAGACATTTTTCTTACTTTATTTTCAATATCTTCTACAGCCATCGTTTATTTTTTTTTATATAGCTTCAAAGCCTTATATATGAAATAAAATATATAAAGATTATGAAGAAAAATATAATAAAAGCTTATAAATTTATTAACTACAGCGATCATGATAATTGCGCTTGTGATTTAGCATTATCACCTGTAGAATGTTATCTTTTTTTAGAGAAAGAGAAGTATGAACGATTTTATAGAGGTAATATTCAAAAACTTAATGAAGAATTAAAGGATATTACTTATGGATTATTACAAATTAATATATTACAAGATTACAAATTAGATGACTTTGAACTAATTGATAAAAATTACATACCGAATAATAAAGATTATGTATTAATATCTTTACCCACAGTATGTGAATTTAATATAATAAATAGTCAGCTAAATCTATCAGATGAAGCGATAAAATATATTAATTTTATTCAAAAAGAGGATTAATTTCCTCTTTTATTTTTCTTCCACATTCTCTTTCTTGTTTTACTATCAGGAAAAACACTATTTTTATTATATGCTCTAGATGGAATTTGAATAGCTTTATAAATAGATTCTTTCATTTTCGCATCTCCCGTAGATTTATACGTTTCAACTGCTAAATCTTCTGCTACTTTAGCTACAGATCTTTTTTCAGGAATTATACCTAATTTATCCGCTATTTTTGATCCTTCTTTCCAAGCATTCTGTTCATTCTTAACTATCAGCTTCTTTCCTACATAATCTTTACTAAAAGAGATTGGTCCTCCTTTTACCTTATTTTTGAAAAGAGGTCTCTTAAATCTCTTCTTAAAAAATTTACTAGTAAATGCCACAATTCCAGATATCGGCTTTTTCCTTGCTTCATCATGTCCAACTTCGTGTAAAGCAATATGTGAATTTTCTCCTCTTCTAGTATTAAGATTTATCATCTTATCGTTTGTTTGTACCTGCTGAATAGTCTCTTGTAGAGTATTCTTTGGATCCTTAACAGGCTTGAATTTTCTTAACATCCGTTTTGCAGGTTTTAAATTATGTTCTATGAAATTACCACCTTTATGACCAGTTAATTTGGCAAAAGTATCTTCATGAGAAACTCCAATCCTTCTTTTATTAGCTTCTTGAATTACTTTATTATGAAATTCCTGATCAGTTACGATCGGCATTCTACTTAGAGATCTATTTGCTTTAATATTCCTAGCAACATCATTTCTCATGGATCTTGCCACCTTATCAGCTATAGATTTTCTTTTCTCACCTACAAGTTTTTTATAAGTTCTTTTAACTCCGTGACGTTTTATTAATTCCCTAATATTTGAAAATTTTCCGAATTCACGCTGTTCTATAGTCCAACCATCAGAATACAGTCTTTCCACTAAATCTCTACCAGTAAAAGATTTAGTTTTTAGTTTTCTTGCTATGATCATAATTACTTCGTTTTTATTTTCTCTATGAACTGGTCTATTTCTTTATTTCCGAGACCTAAAATAACTCCAAGACGTTTACTATACCAAAACTTTCCTGGGACTTTAAGAATACTATATAACTCATCTTGACACTCCAAGAAAGTTATCAGGCGACTTCCAGAAATTGACTTTTTCGTTACTATTTCGATATCCCCTGGAATAGTATACTTATCTAATTTATCTTTCCGTATCATAACAACCGGAGTACATTTCTTGAGATTAGGAGTAGACATATATTCTTCGGTATCAATTAAAACTCCTCTTACTAACCTTGGAGATCTTACCGACTTTTCTTCTTTCTTAGGTTCCTCGGATTCTTCTTTATCTCCTAGTAAACGTGTAATGAGATCTATAACACTCAAGATCGCCAACACAGCCAAGAAAAATATTAATCCAGGGAGAAGTAAGACAAGAACAATAATCCCAGGCACAATAAACAGTAGAGACCAGGAAAACCAATTATCTATATCAACTAACCACTCTACCAATTCAGTTTTCTTTATCTTCATTTTCTTTCCTCCAATTATTTCTTATATATTCTTTCGTATCTTCTATAAATCTCAATAATTCAGCCGAGATCAAATCATATTCATCCAAGATCTCGAAAACACAATAATTATCTAGAATACTGAAATTTTCCTTATAAAATACTCCTTCAGAATAATAATTATCGGAAACTAATCTCCTAAAATCATAACTCTGTATAAATAGTGTGTCTCCGGGAATATTATTAAACTTTCCGATCTTGAGTAATATGAATACGTCTATAGTCTCAGATTTAACTCCTATAATCGAAACTATATCATCTTCGGTGGTTTTATCTCTAGAGGAAAATAGTCTAGAATAACCGCTAAACTTAAGAATATTACCTATATTGTTATTATCTTCTATCCATCGTACCATACGCATTTTTATTAATTAGTTCCTATAGATCTATATCCCAAGACTCTATAGGATTATACTTTTATTCTTTCTCTTTTTTCTTATCGTAAAATTTCTTAGCCCCATATAATGCTCCTGCCGCTAAAGCAGTTCCAGCCATTATTTTTCCAGTTCTTCCCAGTTTAAATGGAGACTTAGTAACCCTAGACGTACCCTTATCTAACGGAGAATTAGTCTTAGGTGCAGTTGGGCCAAAGTTAAGTGGATTTTTAGGAATAGAATTAGTAGGTATTGTAGTATTTGTTATTGGACTAGGATTTTCTACAACTCTATTCTTTCTTTCTAATACACTTTGACGAAACTTCTTTTGATTTTCAGGAGATAGAGCTTGAATTCTTTCCTGTTTAGTTTTAATTTTTTCCTGTACCTTCGTTCCTCTTATTTTTTTAACACCTCTATCTTGAGTATTTTGTCCATATCCTCTTGCCTGTTGTAATAAAGTTTGCTGAGCATTTCCTAATCTTTTGTCAACTTTACTAATACTAGGATTATCATACTCAGAAGAAGGCAATACTTTATTAATTTCTATGGCTTTTTTATACCTTTCTGAATTCTTTAGTATCTGCTCTTGAGGGATTCCACCCATAGACTGATGTTGAATAACCGGATTTACAGCTTGAGTCATTTGCCACTGCCTTGTTTTAATCTTATTTGCTTTATTACCAAACTCTTTCTGTCTCAGTATTATCATATATTTCTTAAACTGTCAAGGGAAGAATATTGTTAAATCCTATACCCCCCCCTTGACATATAAAATTTTAAGGGAGGGTATAGTTTTATAAGTCCATTAAGTCGACATTCTTAGTTCCCATTATTTCTTTTCTCTCAGCTTCCTCTTCATAATAAGCTTGACGTTGTGCCGCTGATATTCCTTTAAGTCTCTGTCCCTTCTTTCCACCAAAATTAAGTAACGGAAAATCAGGGTCAGTTCCTTCGGTAGTATCAAGGAAGTTTTCATAGCATTCACGAAGAGACTTAAGAGAAGAAAGTGTATAGTACTCTACTCCATCGACCTTAAGAAATTTATTTAAATAAAATTTTAGATCCATCAATTGGGGAATTGTTACAGATGTCTCGAAAGAAGTCGACAGTAAGAGATTCTACACTTACTGCCACACTCCTCCTTTCTTTCGCTTTCTTTCCTTTATTACATTCAGGACAATATAGTTGAATAGGTTCAAGTCTATCGTAATATAAGTCACGAAGAGCAAGCAAGAGAGTAACATCACCATGAGTAGCCCCTAAGACATCTTTCTCGATCTGTGTTCCCTGATAATCAAAATCTTTAATCAAGGCTATAGTTTTAATCATCTTCAAGTCAGTTACAGTTCGATATCTAAGGTAAGTCTGAAATACCTTCATAAACTCTCTAACTGTCGGAACTATAGTCTCGTATCTATGCCCTCCAAGTTCAATAAAAGCACCATTCATAATCTTTTGATCGATCTGTTTAAAGTGTATATCTTTTTCGAAGGATATAGTTTTTTTCATTTTCTTTCCACATTCTGGACATGTTACCTCAATTTCATAAGATAATTCTCCAGAAACCGTACAAAGCTTCTTATAAAATATCAAGAAATCTACATCCATTAAATAACAATCTAGGATAGTTTCATCTTCTTGAACTAAAAGATTGATATCATATAAGTATTTTTCTAGTGGATCATCAGAAGGAAGATTCTCAAGATATCTTGTTATTTCTAAGAATGTCATAGGACTAACCTTAACACTTGGGAATTTATATCCATATCCCCCTGATGGTAATTGTGATGTTAAAATATTCATAATCGTTAAACTCTCATTTTTTATTAATTAATCTTCTTTTTCTCTACGCTCTAATTCTTTACGAGCCTTTCTTGCTTCTGATTTATGATGAAGATGTCCAGCTGCAGCAATTCCGGCACCTGTAGCAGCACCGATTCCAGCTCCTATTAAACCTCTTTTTAAAGATAATTTCTTAGCTAATCCAATTGAAGCTCCGGAGACACTAGTAGCAGCTATAAGTCTTTTATTATTTTTCTTAATATTTTCTTTTTCCTTATCAGTCAAACCTTCATCATATCTAGCTCTTTCTTTAAGCCATTTATCTGACTTTCGAGAGAATTTAGAATCATCAAACTCTTCTGACATTCCAAGATATGTTTCTTCATCTAAATCATCATCAGCCTTAGAAAATTTATTCTCTCTAAGTTTTTCTGCACGTTTCTTCATTAAATGGTTTGAAGCTAATCCCGCCGCTGTTCCTAATAAAGCTGTTCCTGCCAAGATCTTCTTATTTCTCTTTGAAGCTTTCTTTGAAACTTTATCTTCTAATTTCTTTGTTGCTTTTTTTAGTATATCTTCTTCGCCTTTTAATTTTTTATCAGCCATGTTTAGATAATGTTTTTCAACTTTCTGAACTTTTAGAAGATTATCAAGTTCGTTAAATGAATCTATTACTGGTTCTCCTGTTCTCGTCTTTTCATTAGCTCGCTTAAATACCTCTTTACCAGTTTTTCTAATTTTATCAAGTTCATTCCGATATTTTTCATATAATTTACCAGAATGTTTGAGATACTGATCATTTATTTTGGCTTCATCAACTGACTTAGCAACGTCAGAACCAATTAAACCTACCCCAGCTACAGTACCACCAGCTAAAATTCCATGTGCAGTAGCTACTCCTTTACGATTTTTATCAATCTGATCTGCAGCTCTCTGTTTTTTCTCTTCAGCTGTTAATTTCTTAGAGAATAATTTTCTTTTGATTATCATACTATTTATATAGGGGATTATTAAACTTCATACCCCCCCCCTTTAGAGAGTATGATTTTTCTTATTATAAATAAAGAACGAAATATAAACTAAAAGCCTTATATATGTAATAAAATATTTTAAATTATGAAAATAGGAATAAGTACAACTAACATAATTAATGAATTTGTTAGATTTATAGGTCCTGTAGTTGACCTAAGAATAAAAGAATGTAAAGTGTATGTAATAATAGATCACAATAAATTTACTAATCTAGAAGAAATACTAAATCAATTAAATCAACAATCTATTTTTTCACTTAGTCCAGCAGAAATTGTATCATCTTTTGAAGTAGAATCTATACTACTTGATACAGATAATTCAAGAACAGATACAGTTATAAAACTTCCTGGGACTTGGAGAATAAATACAGAAACTAATGAAATAATTGAACAAGAAAATCTAGATAAAATTTTAAAGCTATTTACTACACAAGAAGGATGAGAGAAAAAAACTCATCCTTTTATTTTCTTTTCTTAGAATTTCCAAAGATCTGACCTATAATACTCTTATCCTTTCTTCTATTTTGCCTTATTTCTCTCTTATCTAGTTTATTTTTAAGGTCTAAATCATTTTTATCCAAATTTTCCGGATAAGTATTTTTAATTCTATGTAACTTACCTGGACTAACTTCTTTCTTTAAAGCACTATTTGGATCTAAATATTTAGCCGCTGCATTTAAAGTTCTTGCATTTCTGGCAGCTTTATAAGTTTTTAGAGATAATTTTTTATCCTTTTCTGCAAGTTTTATCTCTTCTTTAGATGCCCCATGCTCTTTCATTAAATTTATTCCATTCTTCCAAGCATTTTTCTCCTCTTTAAGTTCAGCACTATTTCTTTTGAACTCTTCTTTCACTCGTTCTATAGTTCCAATTTCAGATTTTTTCTTACTCTTATTCATTAAATTTAATCTACTAATAGCTTTATTCCTCTCACCAGCAGCTCCAGTACTATTCATTGCATGACCTACTTCATGGGCTAGAGCTGGAATATTTTCATCATATTTTCCTTTAATATTTATAAGACCTGATCTTGGAGATAATCCAAGAAACTTCATTAGGAGATAACGTTAATGCAATTTTCTTACTTAATCGTTTTCCATCAACATTTCCTTCGTATTTTGAATTATTCAGAAACCGTTTACTAACTTCTTTTGCTTCTTCTGGCTTAAATGGAGCATAATAATTTATAGATTCTTTTTCACCTATTGAAGTTTGAATTTTATTATTATCAAATACTCTAGAATTTCCCTTCTTAATAGCATCCTTTACTAAATCTTTTCCAAGTTTCTTATTAGAAATAGATTCTTTTTCTAAATCTTTTGCTAATTTAAGTACTTCACTATTATTAGATACTTGTTTAACTGATAAATCTTCTAACTTCTTTCCGATTTTTCTTTGAAGTCTACCTGCATATTTCTTCATAACTCTAGAACCACCTGAATGGTAAAATTCTTGAGCTATATTAAATTGTTTTTGTCGTAGGATTATTATACTATTAATTTTTATTCAAAACAAAATTCCCACTCACCTTTACTGGCGAATGAGAATTATTATGTCCCAGGCAAGATCGAACACTTACCTCATAAAATATTGTTTATTGTTTTCAGGTTATTATATATTTCTTGATACTCTGGCTTAACTCCTATAATGTCAGTAGCTTTCACTCTCTTCTTAGAACCATCAGAAAGTATTTCATTTACTTTAGCCTCCTTAGTTTCAAAAAAGTTTTCTAAGTCAGTTGCTTTAGGAGTAGCTGTATAATTAATTGAAGAATATAGTCCTCCAAGAATTTCTTTTATTTTTGCTTGGCTTATTCTATCTCCAACAGAAAACTTAGAGAGAATAGTATTTACCAAAAGTTCTTTACTAAATGTTACAATACCTAACTCTTTTTCAATTTTATACCTATCATACCCCAAAGCTTTTAGTTTTTGTGGTTTAAGAATAGTATAATAAGATTTAATATTATCATGTTCCCCAATCTGATCTAATACTATTTGTATAGCTTGATTAGATAATCCATATTCACATAATAATTTAAGCTTTTGTTTGAACAAAGTTAGATTTTCATACTCATTCATAAAATTAGATACTTCTCTATTAATTAGATCATTTGTATCTAATGTATTATGTACTGAACTAAATACAGTAAATCTATCTTTATAATCATATTGTTGTATTCTAAAAGCTCTAATCTCATTTACTAATACTAAATTATTAAGTACAGGTATCAAAGTTCCACTCTGATGTTCGTTTACCGCCACATAATTATCTTTATAACTAAAAGATTTTGCCATTTTTTGATATGTTTCTGCTAGATCATATTTTGCTTTATCAGGTGCAGAGCTATAGGAATCTAATAAGTTTTGAGTAATTTCTTTTTTTCTTTCTACTTCTTTATTAAACTCCTCTTGAGACACTTTCCTATAATCACATATTGTTCGATAATAAAATACTGCACTATTACTCCATGGATTCTCTTGCAGCCTTTGTCTACCTAAGATCTGAGGCAAGTCTTCAGAGATATCAACAGCTAAAGTATCTATATTACTATCAGAGAAAATAAATGATCTAGCACAAGTAGAGTAAAAATCAGCACCTAGGTAAACAGTTCTAGTACAAAAGGTAAACATTTTAGGTTTAACTCCTTTTAATGGCACTTTTCCTATAGTAAATCTCTTTCCTAATTTCTTTTGTATCCTTTTAAGATTTTCTGGTGTATCACTACACAAAATATTTACTTCTTCAGGTTGGAGATTACACTTTTTTATAATACTAGTAATATGATTAACAGAATTTACATAAAATACAGCTTCATCCGATATTATTTCAACAGGATAGCCATTTACCATTCTAATAGCTCTCTCAAAATTACCATCCTTGTAGGACTGAATAATTTCTGGGAGTTTTTCGCCAACAGATTTCATTGTAAGTACTTTTAAGGCAGGTTTTAATACCCTAGTCGAATCCTCCTTACTCCAATCCATATTAATATATGGAAGACCATCAAACTCACCTAACATATTAAGATATTCCTCCAACATAGGAGTTGCGCTAACAAATAAAGCTGAGTGAGATTGGTGTAGATGATATAAAAAATCTAATTCTGTATTAGACTTAAACTTAGAATCATGTAAGATAGTTTGAAACTCATCTATAATGGTGTAAAAAGATTGAAATATACCCAAAGATGTTAATATATCTTTTACAATTCTATAAGAATCATATGTTACAAGAATTTTACAAGGTTTATCTCCTAAGTATTTTCTTTCATTTAGATAGTCTTTTATTTCATTCATTAATCTATTATAAACTGTATCCTTTCCATGAACTACTTCTTTAAGAGTATCCATAAATACTTGAGATCTAGTCTTATCTATCTTGCTTAAATCTTTATCAACTGTCAATTCTTTTTCAAGCTCATTCACTACTAAGTAAACACTATCCTTATGTTGGTCTTTCTTATTTTTAAGTAACATCTTTCTTGGAGAACATAGGATAACATTTTCAGGACCTCTAAGACAGTATTCTGTAAATCCACAACCTGGAAGTTGTTTATTAATAATACATTTTACTGGGAATTTATAAAATCTAAAGTCTGTTCCTAATTCTGATATAAATCTTATTCCTCTAGGAACTACATAATCATTTAATTTTAGTATTGGCATACGTATAATTTTATCAAATTTATTATAATCTAATAGAGAATCCAGTTAAAAGAACTACTATGTCTCTTTAAATTGAAGACATAGGAGGATTCCCTTTTCAATCATAAGGAATTGAAAGGATATTATACGCATTTTGTCACTTTAAATGGAGTATTTTTAGTACAGTACTATATATATTTTATCTGACAAAAAAGTGACACTTGCTCATATAGATAAAGAACATAAGATCATGTCGGAGACATGGAATATTTATGTTTAGGATTTCTATGAGCTTTTAATCTAGAAATACCACCCCTGGCCCTTTAGAGGCCAAAGGGGTGTCAACTTAATTAAAATAATATTATACTAAAATTTCCTATATATCTTATTCAATGTTTCTTTTCTAAGACACCTCTAGCGGTAGCGGTTAGAGGTGTAGGATAAGGGAAGCTCCTTTGTCCTCATAAATAAGGGACAAACCTATATAAAACTTCCCTTTTATCAATTTGAAAGCCTAGTATATGTAATATAAACTTTAAATACGTAGAATTATGAAAAGAATAGTCAAAGAAGCGGTAATTGAAAGAAAACTTACTGATGAAGAGAAAGATATAGTAAGACCTCATTTAGAATGTAATTATAAAATAGTAGATTTATATCCTGTTGATGAGGATACTATAATACTTGAGGAAGCACTAGATCCTGAGAAGTGGGATGTTCCAGAGGGTTATTATGCTATTGAGATTGAATGATAGTTTTATATACCTTCAATTCTTCCATATGAAATAAGAATAAAATATATAAAATTATGAAAAGAGATAAATTAATAAAAGAGATTATTGAGAAGGATTCATTTATTTTTGAAGATCCTTGTCCTTTATCCCATCAAGAATTAGAAGAGATAGACTCTACTATAGAGAGTACATCTTCTATGTTAGATAATATGAAAATTGACTCAACAGAGGATGATCCTATGCTAAGATTTGAAAAAATAGTAGAAAATCTTAATAAATCTAATAAAAGTATGAGAGTAAAAAGAAATGAGTTAATCTTTTTAAAGGATTATCATAATACATCAAAAACTCCTTGTTCAGATTGGCTTGATCATAAAAGAGTAGACCTGTATCCTATTAATGAAAATACAGAAATACCTACAGATGCATTAGATCCAGGGGTATGGAATATTCCTGAAGGTTATTATGCTATTGATAGAGATTTGGATTAATTTCCAAATCTCTTTATTTATTTTTATATTTTCCGAGTAATCTTACAGTATCATCAGTTATCATTTTATTAGCTGCATTGGATTCATAAGTTCTAAAGGAATAATCTAGACTTTTATTTCCTGCTTTTTGCATTTCTCTGGAAAGATTATATTTTTTCGCTAATGCAGCGGCATGATATGATGCATTAGCTTCATTCATTAATGTAGATAAATTTCCTACATTGTTCATAATAGAATTATGTAAATTATGTGAAGTATTTACTTTTTTATCCAAACTTCTATAATTACCATAATATTTACCTCCTCTTAATTGTTCTCTATTATCACTTACACGATGTCCAACCTCATGAAGAATTGTATATGGATTTTTTCTATGTATATTATTTATATTAATAGTATCATTTTTATAATTATATTCTGTAGTTAAATTAGAACCTACTGCAGTTTTTATATTATTTTTTTTAAGATCTTCTAGGTATTCTTTTCTACCCTTGAGATCATATATTCTTCCTCTATTTCGTTCATATAATGGATCGTAATAAACTTCAGTATTAGTTCTTCCATATAATCCTAAAGTAATTTCTAGATTTTTTATCTCTGGCTCTAGATTTTTTAATTCTTCTTTTTCTTGCTTTCTTTTAGGGAATAATATATCTAATAAATTCATAATAATTTGTTTTAGTGTTTAGTAGAAAAGTAGCCGATCAAAGCCACTCTTCTTTAGTTTTTATGTTGGTTGTATTATTTTTGGCTGAGTTATTATATCAGGGGATTCACCTTCTATGAGAATTCTTTTTAAAACTTCAGATATTTTCTCATAGGTATTGTAAGTATATGGAATTTCTATAAGAATTATATTATTTTCCTTACAATACTTTCTAACGTTTTCATCCCTTTTTAGTTGTTTTTGAAAATTACTTTCTGTTTTATGGAAGAAATTTATATATTTGTAATGTTGTTGACCATTAACTTCTATCCAATACTCTGTACTATTTATTATTATTTTAAAATCAATTATTATCTTTTCCGAATTTCTTCCTGTTATTTTATTTAAAATACTGTATCCTGAACTATATGATAACATTTTATCATTTTTTACTAAATATTCAAGATAACTCTCAACCATAAATTCATATCCTGATTTTTCTTTTATTGCACAGAAAGGGCATCCATGAATATTTCTAATATGATGATTTGGAGATTGTTTAAACCATTTTTTACAACTATTACAATAAATCCATACATCTAATTTATTATTTATGTAATTAACTTTAGAGTAATCAAATTTATCTCCAAATTTATCTTTACATTTCTTTAACCAAATTTCTTTCTGTTTAATAGACCTTCTTTCTCTAGAATCTATTACTGCACATTTAGGACAAGATATTTTCTTTCTATCTCTTAAATGTTCTGCTGGTGATTGATAAAATATATTCCCACATTTCTTACATATTAGTTTTACAGGAGTTAATTTATCAATATAGTTTACTTCAGAATAATCTAAAGCATTTTCACCATATTTATCTTTACTTTTTTGAATAAAACTTTCTGTATCTTTTGCTCTAAGTTTCATATTGATTGCAATTTTTTAAGGAAATATCTAATATACTTCTTATGAAGAAGGGCAGATTGATCAGATCCACCCTTCCTTGCAATCATAAGAAATAATAAATTAGATACTTCTAGTTTATTAAGTTATTTTCTTTTAAATATTATCAAAAGTTCTTTCATACGTTAATCAATGAGTTTTACCTCATGACAGACTATATCACCTAAGGAATTTCCTCAGTCTACATACATAGTCGTTGAACCTAGATTTATATTACTATCTAGGATGCTGATTATTTGTATACAAAGATACAAATTTTCCAGCAATTCTTGTAGAAAACACCATGAAATTTTCCAAAATGTTCAAATTGCTTTAAAATCATTAATTATTTTTATCAATGAATAGACTATATCATCCATATTATATATATATATGGTTCTATATTTAGTCGTTGAGAAATTAGATCTTTTCTAATTTTTGCTGATTATCTATTTGTATTTAATATTCCAGCATTTTAATAGAATTTTTCATAAAGTAATATAAACTTTATGCTTCTTCATTTGAAAAAGCTGACTTGGATATCTGCTCGCATTTGTTAATATACATTAATATATTATAGACTATATCATCTTAAGAATTAATACCTCTTAAGTTATACATTTAGTCGTTGAGAAACTATTTTTTTTAATAGTTTTTGCTGATTTATACTTGGTATAACCAAGATTTTTCCAGCATTTTAGTATAATTTTCTTAAATTTTATTATTTAAGCGACTAAGCAATTAATCGGTTCCGTCTTCTGTTTGCAATAGGTTACTATAATATTTTATTATATGTTCAGAATATAAATTCAACTTATAAAAAAGTTGGTAAGTCTTTATTCGTTACACTAAAAATTTTTATTATCTTTAGTTCGGTATTGGATTACTTAGAAGTTTCTTTCTAAGATCCTTCACCGAATTTACTTACTACGTTCTAGAATATTACTATTTCTAGTGGGCCTTAAAATTTTTTAACCATTTTCGTCGATCGGAGCATCCTGAAGAATACAGTTATAGAAATTAAGAGTACGAACTTTGATACGGCTTGAGTTAGTTAAGATTAATCTAAGGTCGCATACTAAGTCATCCTTTCTGAAAGAATATTTAGTATCACGATCTGCAATTTTCTGGCGATAGTCCTTATGGTTTTTGTTTTAAATCATACTAGACTATATCATAAAGAGGAACTATGGCTTAACCCTCTTTCTTTGTACTTAGTCGTTGAAAAATAGAATCATATCTATTTCTGCTGATTATTTTTTCGTTATATTAGGTTCATCGCTCTTAATCCTAAATCTTAAGCGATGGAGATAACTATAACGAGATATTTCCAGCAGTTCACAAAGATTCATTAAGGAACTTTTAATCTCTTAATGGACAACTTTTAAATTATCAAACCAGTAAGTAATTGCCTGATCTTCCTTATCTACAAAAGCCAACGACAGGGTTCCAGCTGTGTTTTGACCTGTCTTCTGAATGATAGTATAATTACCACGCATTCTCTTTTCAAAACCTGATACACTATAATCAATACCTACCTGAACGGCATTTAATCTAGCATTGAAAATATCAGTACCAGGGAAATAAACTCAAACATTTGTTCTATGTTTAGACTATATCATAAAAGAAATCTATGGCTATTTCTTTTCTTTGCTAATAGTCGTTGAGAAATAGATTTTTTATCTATTTTTGCTGATTTATCTTTACTTGATCTTCCAGCAGTTTACAAAGTTTTACTAAGACAATTATTTATCTTAGGTACATTAATGAATTGAAGTTCCCACATGTCACCACGAAGGAATTCTTTATTATTATCTTTATATGTACTTTGATAGTCAATAAATTTCATGTATCCGTCACTTCCGCGGACTAAACTTGCTACGCTTGCCATAGTTTTTATTATTTTTTATCGTAATTTAAAGTTATATCGATCGTCATATCATTATCTACTAAGTCGCTCATTCTAGATTCCACTTCAAGTCCTAGTCTGTTATTTGGTAAGTCTAGGTAAAATCCAGTAATAACTAATGAATCTATATATGAGTACCCAGCTGATATTCTATTTAAGATCTGTTCTATTCTAGCTCTTATATCTCCGGCTGATTTAGTACTAAGAATTTTCCATTTATTCTTTTCCAATTCTCTAGCCACTTTTCCTATACAGAATCTCATCCACCCTGAAGTATTGAAGTCTTGTCCATTTTGATATTTTTTATAATAATATATCTGGTTATTAAATACTAGATAATTACTTTTGTATTCTTCAAGTTTTTCTTCTGGTGATTCAAAGGTGTAAGGATCTGTTGTAGGTGTTTGATATAAGATCTGATCGCTAGTTATTGAGTAAATATCTTGTAAGAGCCCTCTAATATGTAAATAATATCCAGGTCTATCTTGTCCGAAAATTGTTTGCCCTCGATAAAAATATAAGAGTCGATTATCAGTGTCAGAGGTATAATTAAAGACGTAGTTATTTCCGGCCGTATTAGTTTCCTCAGGATCAGTTGTTTCTATTAAGTTTCCGTTTTCCACTTTATAGAATTTTACTCCTCCAGTGGGTTGTGATACTATATAAATTGTTCCTGAGGTTATATTTTCGGCCGATGGGAGTTCTTGAGTTTCTACGTAGGTCCATCCATTATCAGAATTTTGGAATAATACTTGAAAACCTAAACTCCTTGCATACCCTAAAAATCTCTCGTATTCTGGATAATAACTAGTCTCTGAGCCTGTCTTCATTCCGGCCGAGTATTTATAGATATCAGGGACTAAGAAATAATCAATAATTCCAGCGTTGTCAGATCCAAAAATAGCCTCTGCCGCTTTCCAATATTCCCCATTTATATCTTCGGCCGTTTCTTTCCAGGCTCGTTTAAGATACCATGTTCCAGAAGGTAATTCAGATTCTTTAGTACCTTTTTTATATTCTACCTCTTCACCTGTTTCTCGATTTATGTAAGATGTTGAGAGAATACATCTAACTAACTTAGACTCTGAAGTAATTATAGTATCAAGTCTTTCCTGTCCAATAGTAAATAAACCACCTTCATAAATTTCTTGATATTTATACCTCTCGATTGTTACTCTATACTTATCATCTCCTTTCAGTTTCTCAATATTTACACTAATATCACTATCTAAGTATTCGGGATCTCCACCTTCAGTACCAGTTGTTTTAGATATAAATCTCACTCTAGTACTTCCGCTCGAGATTTTTGATAGTATATTGTGTGTAGTGTTAAAATCTGGTTCGAATAATAGATCAGTAATATTAGTAAAATAAGTAACCTGAACAGAATATGATGTGTATATTTTGTAACCCTCCGAGATATTTCCTTCGACTGTATAACCTAATTGACTTGGAATTATAACTTCTACTAACCTCTTGAAAATTTCCTTATTACTTTCTTTGGCTTTGATTTCGACCTCGACTGCTTCATCATAATACTGACTTGGAATATTAGGGATACTATTAATTTCCTCTTTAAACCAAATCATTATATTTTCATAAGAGTCATTTTTAAGTTTTTTCAGGATTATATATTTAGAAGTTAATCCCTCGTCTATCGGGTGAAAATCTATCTCAGGGTTATATACTAAAGAATAAGCTAAAGTTTCATACCCTTTTGATACTCTTAGCAAGTCAGGAAGATGAGATAATAATATTTCTTCATTAATTTTTTCAGTATAATCAACATCTCCTTCCTCTATATATTTCGGATAACAATATTCAGGTCCAATAAAACCTGGATAATTTATGTTTAATACATCCCTATTTTCTAGAGAACTCGTATTATTAGTGTCAAGATTTTGTGGTAATTCTAGGATTTTCATATATTCTCCTAGATAATATATATAAAGAGTATACCACAAATTTCCCTCTTTATATTCGCCTTCTCCTGTTACTACCTTATACAAAACTTTATCTTCTCCGATTTCTGGAAGTTCTGTTAAGTTATAGTATAATTTTTGATCTATAGAATACTCTTTTAGGTCAACATAGTCAGGAGCATTAGTATTTTGTTCAACCTTAATTGGTCTATATAAGAATAAAGTAACTCCAGATTCTAAAAGTTCATCATAATAATCTTTCCCTGGAAAATCTGATCCAAACCAAATATCAAGTTCATCAGGAGTTCTCACAAGTATTGGTTTCTCATATGACATCTTAGAATCTACAACTTCAGAAAATACTGTAAAATCATCTTGTTCAGTGGAGTACTTTATATTAGTTGTTCCTAATCTTAAATACATAGCTTTATATTATTTAATTAGTTTCATTACTGAATTTACTCCACTTTCTACTATAGAACCGTAATCTGTTTTTGAAGAATTATCGGGAGCTTTATGTTGTATTACCTTAACTTCTGGAATTTTTCCTTCATTTGGATTCTCTCCTACGATACTAAATGATACCATAAGATCTCCTGCACCGTCTCCAATATCCCCTGTATACTCTTCAGAGAAATCTTTCATTACTAAAAGCAAATCAAATTTTTGAATTGTACTATATTGTGGTGTCATAACATATATTCTACATCTGAAGCATATATTTTTATACATAGCAATACACACATTATTAGTATCTATTGCTGTAAGTGAATATTCATCCGGGGGCAGTATATAATAATCAGATGTATGTCCTTCGCTATTATAAATTGCAGCTTTAGCACATTCTTCAAAGTATCGTCTCCAAGATTTATATTGATCGTCGGCGATAGTTATTCGAAGTTCATTAGTAAATTCCATTGAAACAGGATAACTAATTTCACCATCATACAAGCTCAGTGTTTTTGATGTCATTTTAGATTTTTGAAGATCAAAACTAGTAAATGGAATCCATTTATTATAAGCTGTATTTACTCCATGCATTACGATATTTCTTATATTTATTTCGTGGATTCCAGGAAGATAATTAAGATCTCCATTTTCAGGCCCTGCATAAGGTTCAAGAGCAATTTCCCAGAAAGCATTAGTATCTAATGTTTGAATATTATAATTTGAATACCCTGTTGAGGTAAATTTATCTGGAGTTGTAATAAATGGGCTAGATTTTAATACATTATATAAACCTTCTACAGTATTAGTATCGTCAGTATCGCTAGATATCCCACATAATTCCTCTAGAGTAATTAATATACCTTTACCTGAAATATAATTATTTTTAAAACTGTATGTTCTTTCTCCTCCAGAAGATCCTAAAGCCATATCTTTTAAAGCACTACCTGCTTTTTTCCAAAAGGATGATGATGAATTTTTCTTTGCTCCTTCATTAGTTATTTTACTTAAGAGTTCGATTTCATCATAAGAAAATACAGATTGACTTTTTATAGGATTAGAAGCATTACTACTAGTTGATCGTGTATTCGCTTCTTCAAATCCATTATATTTAAATTTATTTTCATCTGGTCTATTCAAAGGATTAGATATATCTACTGATTTGCTTCCAACGATACTATTAACAGCATCTCCGAGCTTGTCTCCTAGGTTGTCAAGTGCACCAGAAACTCCTCCAGATACTAAATCACCCAATAAACCGCCATCATTTCCAGGGAGTCTATATCGATTTGATTTAGTTACTTTTTCAAGCTCGTCTCTAGCTACTACCAAACCAGCTAGTGTTTCATTAACAAGAAGTTGTCTTGCCTCTCCATGTACTCCAGTCCAGCCCACGGCTTTTTCAGCAGTCCATCTAAGATAATTACTTAAATTAAGAGATTCTAATCCAAATTTAGGTAATTTCATAGGAGGACCTTCTACTTGTTCAGAAGATAGTTCAGGATTTTCTGAATATTTATAAATTTCTTGTCCATCAGGAGCTTGTGCATCTGGAATTTCTTTTTGTTGGTTATAGAAATAAGTAGGATTTTCTATGATTTTTTCTACTTCTTCTGGAGAAAGATAATTTTCATTATCTGTTTCTGGAATTTCTTTTTGTTGGTTATAGAAATAAGTAGGATTTTCTATGATTTTTTCTACTTCTTCTGGAGAAAGATAATTATATGATCCTTCTGTTTCTACTCTAGGAGCTGAATTTCCTTTAGCTACTTCAGGTAACTTATCTTTATAATTATATTGTTGTTCTGGATTTTCTATGATTTTTTCTACTTCTTCTGGAGAAAGATAATTTTCATTATCTGTTTCTGGAACTTCTAGAATAGAATCGTAAAAATTTCCAAGATCTCCACCAAGACTATCTAACTCTTCTGGGCCAAGAGGAGTATAATCTCCAGATTGTCTAGGAGCATCAGCTATTTCTGGAACTTCAAGGAGAGAATCATAGAAATTATTGATATTTCCACCAAGACTATCTAATTCTTCCGGACCTAATGGAGTATAACCTTCATATCCATCTCCAGAAGTTTCAGGGAGTTCGAGTTTTTCATCTTCTAACTCAAAATCTCTAGTATCTTCAAGTTTATCTATAAAATCTTCAAGACTTTCAGGTTCAGCTTCCTCTGTACCTTTTAAATCTATCCTTTCATCTTCTAAAGAACTTGATTCATATTCTTTAGTACCCTCTAAGTTTATTCTCTCGTCTTCTAAAGATTTAGGTTCGAATTCTTTAGTTCCGGTTAAATCTATTCTAGTGTCCTCTAACTCAGAAGCCTCATAATCCTTCGTATTTTCTAGATCATCAAGATAATCCTCAAGTTCAGACATCTCAGCTTCTTTAGTTCCAGTTAAGTCTATTCTAGTATCTTCAAGAGAATTATTATCTTCTACACTTAAGTTTTCTCTATAATCCTCTAAAGTAGATATCTCAGACTCTTCAGTATTTTCTAGATCAATTCTTTCATTCTCTAGAGCTTTAGGTTCAGACTCCTTTGTATCTTCTAGGTCTATCCTTTTATCTTCGAGACTTTTAGGTTCGGATTCTTCTGTTCCGGTTAAGTTGATTCTGGCATCTTCTAACTCAGAAGCTTCGTATTCTACAGTACCTTTCAGATCTACCCTAGTATCTTCAAGAGAATTATTATCTTCTACACTTAAGTTTTCTCTATAATCCTCTAAAGTAGATATCTCAGATTCTTCAGTACCTTCCAAATCTATTTTAGTGTTTCCAAGTTCTTCTAATACCTTTACAGTACCTCCAAGAGTTATTTTATCTTCAGGTAAACTCTTTAATTCTTCCCCACTTCTAAGAGACTCTTTATGATTCTCTAATTCATCTAACTCCTCCGGCGTTTTCCTAAGATTTTCCCTATAAGTTTCTAACTCTTTATCTTCTACGGTTCTCTCTAAAGATACTTTGGTTTTAGAAAGTTCAGCATCATCTACTGGATTTCTGAGTTTAACTTTAGTATCTTCAAGTTCTTTTAGATTATCTTTTCCACTATTTAATTTTTCTCTGTGATCTTCTAATTCATCTAACTCCTCTGGCGTTTCTTTAAGATCTTCTCTATAACTAGATAATTCAGAAGTTTCAATTGTTTTTTCTAAAGATATTCGAGTAGTATCTAATTCATTTTTAGAATCTACTTCGAGCTGTTCTTTGTATGATAAATCTTTAAATCCTTCAAGGTCTATTCTTGTTAGATCTAATTCTAGGTTGTGATTATCAATAAGAGATTCTCTTTTTTTTCCTAACTCTAGATCTTTTTCTGGAACCTTAAGATTTTCTTTTGTATTTATATAAAGATTTCTTACATCTCTAACTCCTTCTAGATTTAACTTTTCTGTACCTAGAGATTTTAATTCTTTTGGTTCCTCAGTTAATTCTTCTCGGCGGTCTTCTAGGGTTGGTTCAAGGATATTTTTTTTATTTACTATATCCTCACGACGTTTCTCTAGTTCTGTTTTCCTAGGATCATACAGATTTTCACGTGTCTTTTCTGTATACAACCCATGATTTTCCGCCGAGTCAGAGTTTCTATTATCAGAAAGTGGTTCTCGTGATGATTCTTTATATAGACTTTTAATACCACGAACCCCATCTAATCCCTCTATATAATCTTCGAGAGAATTAATTTCTGGAATCCTCCCTGTTGTTCTTCCAGGGAGTTCTAGATTATCTTTCTCTAGGGAAGTATGATTTTCTTGAGTTGTTCTAATACTTTTAAGATATTTACTAAGAGCTTTTACTTCCTCAGGTCTAGTAAGTTGATCACATCCAGGAATTTTATTTTGCTTCAGAATCTCATTTTCTATATTTCTTTCTCTCATAATTACATATCTAAAGTTTCAATAATACTATTCAATGTATAAACATAGAATACTTCAGCTACTTCAGAGTAACCCATTTTAAGAGATATTTTAAATCTGAATGTATATTTTCCACGAGTATATTGTAATTCATCCCCTACTTCAAGAGATCCATCATCTGTATATACTTCTAGATTATCTCTGTTTCGATTCCATACATCTCTTAGTTCATTCTGATTTAATATCAATATTGTAGTAAATTGATCATAATCGTTCTCTAATGTACTACTTGATGAATATGTACCTCCAAAAACATTTTTCCATTTTGAATTACTCTTTGGTCTGAGTACTACAAATTCAGTCCCAAGAAGTTTTAATTGTAATTTTATATTTTTCATTCCAATAGAATAAAGCCTATTTGCCTTATCTAAGTTTTTTGAAATCATATCCGCCATAATAGTATATATTTAGTTTAAAGATTAATCACAGTCAATAATAGTACAAAATTCTTCTGTATCAATTATCTCACGTATTAATTTATATATCTGTTCAAAAGTAAGAGATCCTGATAGTTTCATTACATATATATCTCTCTCTAGGATCGTAATTGTTCTAATATGAGCTGCCATAGATCTAATGAAATCATCAATTTCGTACTGACTATATTCAAGATCTTTTGGAATATATATTTTAATTGAAGATGGATCAGGATATATACTAATTACATCTTTGGGAATTTTACTAGAAACTTCATAATCCCCGATACGATCTTTATCCAATTTCTCTGTTAATTTCGTTATCATCTTTCTAGCTTGTAAATCTGAAAAATATCGAATTCTAGGTACTATCATTTTTCAAATATATTAGGTTTTACATCAGTTGACATGAATTTTTTTAAGATAAAATCAAATTCATTTCTTGTTTTAATTGTGTAGTTATATACAACTACTTTTCCAGTATCTACCCTATTTACTATCGTTTTTAAGTGATTCCAGAAAATAGAATCAATCTTCTTAAGTTCGTTGGTATCCTCTTTATTTACTGTTATTACGAATATTCCAGAGATCATTGACATATTAATACCTATATCTCCACTAAATTCTCCAACAGTATAATCTAGACCTTCAACATAACGAAGTCTTTTAAGGCTATTTTCTAAGTACTTATTTCCAAAGTCTCCTCGATATGTAGGAATTATATCAGGATCATTAGAAAAAGTTACTGCAGCACTATAAATTAAACCGATAAGATCTTCAGATTTACCGGAAAATAGAAATTTTCCCGTTTTCCCAATAAATTTCTTTAAATCATATTTATTTAAAGACTTAACCGAAAAATCCTTCTGTTCAACTTCCTTAATTCTATTTTCAACTAAAGCTTTGTTATCAAGAAGATTTATTTTTACTCCAAGAGTATTACTGAGTTCCATTATAAAGTTGGCTATAACTTGATAATTTGTAAATACAATAGCCACTGAATAAGAATTATTTCTAGAATTGATTGCATAACTACTATATTCCATCCCTGTATACTTCTTACAGTAATAGTCTAAACTATCTGAAGTCTTTTCCAATTCCTTAGAGGTCATTCCAAAAGTATACATGGTAATGGAATTATCTTGTATTGAAAAATTTAATTTATAAGCTGTTACATTTCGATCATTAAAACTAAACTTCTCATCTATTTTTGCTCTTTTATCTAATGAATCTCCTATAGTTACTCCAGAAGCTCTATAAATACCAAACTCACGACGAATTAATTTATCTACCTCTTGAAACTTAACAGACGACATTGGATTGTGTAGGTAATTTAAGAAGAATTTTAATACTACACCTGCTATAGTTCCATATTTACCTCCAGTTATAGCACCACTGGTAATACTAGCATCTTTTAGGAGACTACCTGTAACTCCTCCAATACCAGCACCAGCTAAGGCAGATTTTCCGATTACTTCTATAGCTCCTGGAACCTTATCCATATCCTTAGGACCTGTATAGTGACCCTCCGGAATTGTATATTGTTTTTGTCTAAATTTTGTCATACCATAAGATTTTTAAAATAATTAGTCGAGCTATTTACTATATCTTCTACAACTCTACCTCCTTTACTATCTACATACTTAGATGCAGCCTTAGACATTTTATCACCAACTCCAATCTTTTTCCACATAGTTTTCTCTGGTTTTCCTACTACACTAACTAAAGCAGATGTTCCAGGAATAGGTACTGTTTTCATAGCTACAGAAGTTATAGGTGCTTCTATAGATGGTTGAATTACTTTAGTATTTACAACTCTTCCTGGATTAATGGCTGCTTGATTTGCCGCCATTTTTACTCCTTCTACCTTATTTAAACCTCTTGCTGTAGCTTCTAAGACTTTATTTTGTGTTTTTATGGCGGATCTTTTTGCAGCCATTGGAGTCTTTCTAAGAACTTTTTTATTAAATCCAGCCAATACTCTAGTTCCTGTAAGAGAATACAACTTTCTTTTTATTATCATAATTTTATATATTAAACAAGTAAATCTCCATACCATCCAGATTGGAGTATATAATTATCACACCTAGATCTAAGCTCTTGATATGCAGGGTCGATATTAGATAAAACGTCAATAGAAACACCAGGGAGCAATAAAGAAGCTTTGAGATTTCTGATGTAATTCAATAAATGACATAATGTAAGGTCCATGAAAAATGTACCCCTTGATCCTTCTTCTATATTCAGCCAATAAATAGCTGCTTTAGATGATCCTGGATTAAACGTTTTATCAGGAAGAAAGTCAGGAATTATTGGTCGACTACATATTCCCCTAACATAAAATTGATCATAGCTAGGCATATCCATCATAAAAACATATGGACGTCTATAATCCGTAAAATAAGTATAGTTTCCTGGAGCTGGATAAGATATAGAACCTATTCTGTACATAGGAATAGAATTTGGAACTAATATAATCTGATCTTCCGATATTTTACAATCAAGAAATAATGTAAAATTACTCTTAATCTCACAATATCCTTCAAGTCCCATGTTCTCACAACTACACATCTGAGAACGGTTCATTTTCATCTCCAGAACTAATGGTAGAGTATTTTCAAATTCTCTTAATGACTCCTTAATTATTTCCAGTAGTATTTCATCTGCACTAAGGTAGTCATTTAAATCTAAAATTTCGTCAAGAGAAGTTAAATTGACTAATGCTGCTCGTATAAATAACTTCTTCTTAAGATCTATTAATAATGTTTTATCCATGATATAATACTGGTAATAATTTAGGTTCTATTTTTGTTGTTATATCTTTTCCTTCTTCGAAAAATATCTTTATGATTTCAGGGATTCTATTATTATCTTTATAGGGAATTCGAAGAAGATATATATTATTTTCTTTGCAATATTGTTCTAAGCATCTATCTCGGTTGACTTGATTTACGAAGTCTTGATATGTAGATTGAAAATATTTTATCCAATGAGTATGTTGTTCTCCATCATATTCTATAATAGTGTTTAATTCAGGAATGTAAAAGTCCACAAAAATTTCTCTATTTTCTATTTTTATATATTTTTGACATACTATGTTTGAATTATATTCTTTTAATAAATTATAACAAGAATACTCCATATTAGAACTTCTCCATTTTCGCTCTTCAGACAAACAATCTTTACAACCTATATATGTTTTTTTCATGAAATTATTAAAGGTTGTCTTCCATATGTTTTTATGTTTATTACATTGTAAAGTTATTTTAGTAAAGGAACCATTCCATTTATTATCTTCAAATCCTAAAAACTTAAAGGATATATTAAATAAATCTTCTTTTTCTTTTAATTTAATGTTTAATACAGATACAGCTTTTTCCTCTGTGTATGATATTTTTTCTAAATCACAAAGAGGACAGGTACCTTTTCCTCTTGATGACACTAATGTTCTAAATGATATTTCATATTCTCCATGTATTGGGCATATTAATGTAACTGGTTCACCATAATCTTTAAAAGTTTCTTTAACTTTTGAAAACTTGGTGTCATATCCATATATATTGTATACCATTTCTTGTGCTTTTTCTGCAGTAATTTTTCTTTTACTACTAACTTTTTCTTTTACACATTCAGGACATAACCAACCTAATTTATCTTTTCTCTTAAATTCTGAATATTTAGGATATCCTATTAAATTATGTATGTTACATTTAATAATCAGTTTTGTATTTCCATTTATAAATTTATTATTTTCAAAACCTAAGAATGAAATATTACCTTTTCTAGAATTATTAAAATAATTTATTATTCTATTAATCTCATCAAGTGCATCTTTTTCACTAATGGATTTACTTTTACTTATTTTTTCTGATTTGCATTGTCTACAACTCCAGCCACTTCTAATAAAATTTCTATAGTTTACTTCTCCAATTAAATTATGAAGCTTACATTTTACTATTAGTATTATTGTTCTTGTATTTTTCCAATCTGGATTTTTTATTTTTATAAATTCTATATTATTGAATATCAATAATTTTTTATTGATATTCTCTAATATTTCTTTTTCTGTTAGTTTTGTCATAATAAATTATATATAAAGGATAGTATGCCAGATTTCTCCAGCATACTATCATAGTTTTTATTATTCAAGGGCTGCTCCTCTAGTATCTTCGTACTCTGAGACTGCAAGATCCATACCAACGTCGAAAATGTCGTGATATCAATATGTTTGCTAAGTATTATCTACTCATGTTCAGACTATATCTTTTAAAATCAGTTTAAAGATTTTAATTATACATCTAGTCGTTGAGAAATAGAATTATATCTATTTTTGCTGATTCTTTGGATTTATTAAGTTCCAGCAATTGGTATAATAATCGCATATACTCTACGATGACATATTTCGCTTATTCTATTATTATTTATAATAGGCAGACTATATTATCTTAGTATCTACTATAGTCGTTGAGAAACTATTAAAAAAATAGTTTTTGCTGATTTATGTTTCACATTTTCCAGCAGTTTAAGATATTTTCTAATGTTAAAATTCACATTAGCCTCTCTTATATAAATTTTCGAAAGGGCACGTTGATATCTAACCAAAACATTAACCACCATTTTATTCTGCATTATTGTTAAACTTAAATATAAGATTAATATTTAAGATCAGACTATATCATTTTAATAAGTACATAGTCGTTGAGAAGTAGATTTTATTATCTATTTTTGCTGATTTATTTTATTATCTTCCAGCAATTCTCTTATTTTTCTTGGTAATATAAAAATCCAAGGCGCAATTATTTACGCTGAATTTGAACAGGGTTATTTGTCTCATCGATGATAATCATTTATGTAACTTAATATTTAATTTTATTAAGATCAGACTATATCATTTGCTTAATTTTATTTTAAACAAATAAGTACTTAGTCGTTGAGAGTATCAATAATGATACTTTGCTGATTATTTTTATTTTCCAGCATTTTCTTATTTTTCCTTAAAAATTTTAAGGCCGCTTAATTTATATTAACGGTAATCATCAATATTATAAGACATTGGGAGAATAGTTGATTTGAACCAGTACTTTTAAGTTATTAATAATTGTTAATAAATAGACTATATCATCTTAAGAATTAATACTTCTTAAGTTATACATTTAGTCGTTGAGAAAGGATTTTACTTAGATAAATCTAAGATATCCTTTTTGCTGATTTATACTTGGTGTAACCAAGATTTTTCCAGCATTTTGGTATAATTTTCCTAGATCCACTCTAGGCGACTACATAATTAATCGATAGTTCCAATCGCACTTTCCCATAGTTTTGGTGCAATTCTCCAGCCTATATACTGTTTAAGTAATACAGGCATAGCTTTTGAGATACGAATAGCTAAACGAGAGTTACCTTCATCTGAAACAATATTATCCACACTTTGCTTAGTATAATTCGTTTTAGAAAATTATTTGGTAATTTCGCTAGACTATATCTTGAAAAATAATAAAATTTATTTATCTTTTATACTTAGTCGTTGAGAAAGGATTTATATTAGTAATCCTTTTTGCTGATTTTTATTTTTAATATAAATTCCAGCAGTTCATAAAAATTCAATTTCAATAAATTGGACAATTTTGTTTATCATTCATATTCCAAGCGTTAGTTTGATAATTCCAGAGTACAGTATTTACTCGTTTTGATAGCAGAAGTTGACGAGTTTTCTTATTAAACTCTGTCATAGGTCTTTGATACTGAACAATACCATTAGTTTGTCCAAGCACAGGAGCAAATTCTGCATTATTTCTACGGTTTCTAGCTACAGCTTCCCAATAAACAACAGCAGGTGAGCAATAATATTTCCATCCAAATGTACCAGAGTCGATATCCCAAGGTGCAGATAGATAGAGTTTATATGAATCTTGTGCTATCTTAGTTGCATTATTAGCGATAGTCATATAATTTGTGCTCTGAACTGTTGATATTGGATAGAAATAGTTAGAGTTGATAGCCATATTAGCCAAGTAATTCTGGAAACTTAGTGATGTATTTCCAAGGTCACATAATCCTTCAACCACATAAATTTCCTGAATATTGATTTCGTCAAGTGCTTTCTTAAGATCCGATTCAGATACGTCAAGAATATCTGTTTCAGTTGGATCTACGCCTAATTTTGCATAAACTTGATCTCCACCATTTTCTTGATATTCATAGTACTTATATGAACTTCCAGATCCAACTCGGTAAACATCTCCAACTGACATACCTATTGAGTTGTAAAGATCAGTCATTGAAGAAACTGTTTGTTTATAAGAACCTGCATTTGGGTCATTAGGATCAAGTTCTACCCATACTTTATCATCAGCTCCGTATCCATAGTAGTTCAATCCAAGCTCTCTCATATCGTCAGGGAGTTGAAGTTGAATCATACTTAGGAGTTCATTGAGTTCTGATACTTCCATATCTCCACGGCCGGTTACTTTACCTATATTAAAGAACTGTACTTCGTCAGAAATATTAGGATCAAGAACAGCGACTTCATAAAAATCTCGCTGTAGGATACTTTCTGACGGTTCTACTGTTCCTTTCTTAGTATAGGTATCTAGAACGGCCGATAGTACCATATAAGGAGAATCAGAGTTTTCGTTCAAAGCGGGGTTAGTTAATTCTTTGGTAACTACTGCATCATGATTAAAACGTCTAATTCTAACTCTCAGATCAGTATTAGAGTTATATTGATTAACTGCATAATATTTCTGTTCTTCGAAACCAGACCAAGCAGAAGCATTAATATCTATAAGTTTTTGATTAGGATTATCACTAGTCCAATCAGGTTCACAAATTACGATATACTGCTTTCCTAGTGGACATCTAGAATCTGAAGTATCTAGCATATCCTGTCCTAGGTAAAGTTCATAGAATACAACTGCCTTTGCTTTATCAGGATCAGTCGTTTCATTTTCAGGAACGATATTATTAGGATCTGTGAAGAATTTATAAGATGGAGAGAAGAATTTATTAGTTTCATTCATCTGATTTACTAAGTCAGGGAGAGTTCTTACATAGTAGTCATACTGAGGACCATCATCAGTTGTACGATTACCAAGAATACCTACTCCATTCAAATTAATTGACCATCCATCTTGATCATGTTCTGCATCATCTCCATCAATATCAAGAACAAATTTAACGACACCTTTATCAGCATCTCTAAATCCCTTCATTAAAGCACCATCTCTAAGGATATATGTACTATAATCAGTTTTAGTCATGGGTTTAGCGTAGTAGATATCGTTAGCTTTAGATGCTCTACAAACCAGCATAACATTAGAGCCAGCCAATCTATAAGCATTCATCCACATTGTTGCAGCTACATTTTTATCTCCTGTATTATTAGCATCATGATAAAGATTATTTAAGGATGCCATATAATCTTCTGTTAAGTCTCCTGAAGCATAAGTTTTTAAGAATTCAGATTGACTAGAAATCAATGTAGGAACTGCTGGGCCTGCATCAGAAATTAAAGTCACTCCGATAATTAAACTTTCACCTGCAGTAGGATTAAGAGCTGCGGTATGTACTCTCTCTATAACTTTTACATACGGTTCGAGAGTTTCAGTCCATTGTGCCATAATTTAAATATAATAATTAATTGTTTTGTTTTAACCAACTTCTACGAGATATACTGGATATTTATTTCTTATAAATTTTTCACATATTCCAGCTATTAAACCAACATCAGCGGTTCCATCAGATATAGTAGTTATAGAAATCTCATTATATCTACTTTTACTTTCTTCTGTTACTGCACTTGAGTTTGGTAGATTTCGTATTATGTTTTTTGTTATATCTTTTAGTTTATTATCTGCTATTGTATTTACTAGAAGTCTAAGTTCACCAGAATTTCTTGTTATAGCTACACTTATTGCTGATTTAAGAGAATCCGCCGTTTTAGGATCTCTTGTAAAATCGGAGCCTTCTTTAAAACCTGTTTTCTTAAGATCCTCTACTACTCTATCCATTAATCTATTGTCAACTGTTAACTTTCTGGAAATAGCCTCATCACCTTTTTTTATAGTACCAACTAAGGCTCCAAGAGCTGCTCCGACTAATGTTCCGGCGGCTACTACTCCAAGTCGTTTAGCAAATGGACTTAGAGTATTTAATTTTCGGAAAGTAGGGTTACTTCCTTCATATTTAATATTTTTAGCATCTTTTCCGGATAATGGTAAACTTAGGGTAGCTACGTTTCCACCAATTATAGCTCCTTTAACAGTATCAGATAATATACTAAAGTCTTTTCTTCTAAATGTAATCATATTATTATCATTTCTCTCGGAAAAGATTTTTTTAAATTTATAAGAGGTTGTCTTTTTTGGTTCTTTTACTTCTACCTCTTTTAAAGTTTTATTAACTCCTCCAAGTGCTTTAGTTAATTTATCCATTGCTTCTAGTTGTTCTTCTTGATATTTTTTATCAGAATTTTTTCTAGTAGCATTAATAGCAAGATTAGTTCCAGAAAATCCAGCAGTGGCAGTAGTAATTTTTGCCGTAGGGTTATTTTTATAAAACTCCTTTACATCTCTGATTATTTTCTTTGGTTTAAATTTTGCCATAATTTTTTATTAATTTTAATAGGAATAACCATCTCTTTGAGTCATATTTGTCTTCCAATCCTGTTTTTCTCTTCGTCTAGCCTGTCTCTGAGCATAATTAAGTCTTTTATTATACCATTCATTATTTTCAGCTTGTTTATTTCTATTTCGAAGAGCCATTCCACCTGCTAGAAGACCACCAACAACTAATCCAGTTTTTCCACCTTTACCCATTCTTCCGAGTAAACTACGACCTGCCTTATTCTTTCCGAAAGCTCCAGCAACAGCACCAACTGTTCCACCAAGAGCAGCACCACCAAGAGCAGCACCAGCTACAGAACCATATCCAGGAGCTTGTTTTGGTTTTTCAGCAAGAATATCTGAATCTTTCATTCTCTTAAGATTATCAGTATCGTCGTATTTAGTGAATAATTTTCTTTTTATAATCATTGTATTTCTTGATTTTTAGAATCTTGATATTTGAAAGCATCTTTATCTAGAGCCCGAGCTGTTTTATTTACTATCTTCTCTCCAGTTCCCCACGTTGCTCCTAAAACTGCAGCACCGACTGGAATACTACCTGCTAAGGCTGTTTTGGGGTTATCCATGATGAACTTACCTGCTTTTTGAGACCATACTGAACCTGAATGTTTTCCATATCTATTTAACTGATGACCGAATTTGTATACACCTTTTCGACCACCTCCGCCAGATAAATTAGAAAGTCCACCTAAAATTGTTTGTCCAGGAGTTTTAAATATCTGTGAATTTCTTACAGATTTAGAAGCGCCAGTAAGTAATCTTTTAACTGCCATTACTCCAGGGACTGCATAGTTTCTCTGAGTTAATGCCATCTGATCTTTATATTGAGCTTTTTCAGCAGAGTATCCGAGAGCCATGGGAGCAGAACCTAGAGCAGCCATCGTTATTAACGTTCCTTTATTTTTTTTTGCAGCTTCTCCTAAAACTTTTCCAGTACCTTTTACTGCTTTCATTATAGATCCAGCAGAATAGGTTTTTTCAAGAGGCATTCCATTTTTCTTCATATCTTTTTGAATTGCTTTATCAGTAAGATATGAAGCTCCTGCCATTGTAGCTCCCATCATAGTTCCACCAATCAGCTTATTTTTTCCTTTCCACACAATTTTACCAACATCTTTAGCGAGACCTTTAGCATTTCCTAAAGTTTTATTATTCTTAAGAGTTGCTGTAAGTTTTGCAAAATTTATTTGAGCAAACTGTTTTTGTCCCATTACATCTGCTGCTTGTTGTGCTGCTTGTGGATTATTTTTTGCGTTTTCTGCAATTTTATTTAAAGCTTTGGTCATCTTTCTATTTTGCTCCTCTGCCTGTGCTGCTTGTTCCTCAGCTTGTTTCATTTGATCAGAGCCTTGTTTTAGAGAAAGACCTGTACCAATAGCCCCTGCAGCATTTAAAGCCATTCCCCAAAAAAATTCTTTTTGTCTAAACTTAATCATAATCTAAATCCTCCTATAATTAAGTCTGCATATCTTGACCGGCAGTTTTAAGACCTTTTCCAAGACCTCTAGTAGCTGCAGAACCTAAGAGATAACCAGCTCCCATACCTAAAATACTTCCAAATGGTCCCCCTATCATTGTTCCAATAGTTCCTCCTAATTTAGTAGCTCCTAAAACACCACCAGCGATTCCGGCTACTTTATTATCAAGAGCTTTACCAACTCCTTCTGTAACTCCTCCAAGTGTATTTCCGGCAGCTTCAGTTAGTGCATTGTAACATTTTCTTTTTAATCTGTATCTTGCCATTTACCTCTTCCTCCACGATTTAATTCTTGATTTAATTTTCTCATTTCTTTTCCTAAATTACCGATTCCAGCTAATTCACGTTGAGAAGTATTCATTCTACCCAGTCTATCCATATCTGTATCATATTTTCTCCCTTTAGTGAAACCAAGAGCTGGGTTATTAGTATTTAATATCTTGGTTTGAGAAAATCTCTTTACAATCATCATGCATTAAGTAAATATATTTTATAACCTAATCCGAAGGGTAATATATTCAATGCATTAATAGCATCTTCGATAGATTTGAATTCTAAGACCAATGATCTTGATTTTTTATCATATTTGATAGCCTCTCCAAGCAATTCAGAAACTTCATAAGATAGATCAAAGGAAGGAGAGAATGAACCAGATAGATAGGGATATTGTTTATCACCGCCTTTACTCTTAAATTCTCTTTGCTCTAAAATTGATCCTGGAAATTCTGAATACTTCTTTTCTTTCTTTTTTCCACCTCTTCTTTCTTCAGGATTATCATTCCTAGGTCCAGAAGTGTCTCCTAAAGAAGTATTATTATTTCCTCCATTATTGTTATTATTCCAATTTGGATCACTATCTTTTGGCGCAAATATAGAATGACTTACGTTTAATTGCATATTTCCAAGACGTTTATCATATGTTTTACCTGGAAGTCTAACCTCATCTGGTAACTTTGCTTTGGCACCAATTTTTAGATACATTCTATATTTATCTTTTCCAAACATAGAAGTACTAATTACAAATCTTTCGATTACTACATTATTTCCTCTAAGAACAGGAATTAATGCACTAGTATCTATTACTCCGAATTTATTTCTATCAGAATATCGCATAAGTTTTACATAAAGACTTCTCATTGCATCATATTCTGTAAATTCTTTCTGTCTAAATTTAATCATGCCACAACTGATAAATTATATTTTGTAGCGAGAATTTCTATAATATCAAAAGCTATTCCTAAGTGATCAGTTTCTGCTGTGATTACTCTGGTTTCTTTATTAATATCAGTTATTCTCATTCTAAAAATATCTTTGATTAATTTTTGAGTATAATTGTATAATTCCTTATCCTGTACTTGAATTTGATAATATCCAGACTCATTTTTTATAAATGAAACTAAAACCATAGCCTTAGAATTAACTCTACTAACGCTATCTGCTTGCTCTGGAGTTATAATATTAGGCCGTAATCCTTGTTTCTTTAAATATTCAATAGCGTCCGGCATTAAATTTTGGATAAGGTATTTCTTCTTTCTAAAATTTATCATAACCCTTTGTTTATAATTGTTGTTTCAGTATCAACCGGAACTTCATAATGATAATCTGGATTATTTCGTTCAAACTCTATATTCTGAACTATTTCTTCTAGGAATTTATATCTATCATCAATTACTTCATAGAAAAATAGTTCACATCTGAATTGACATTGATAAGAGAAATTTGAATTATCATCTTGTTGATATGTCTGGTTAAAATCTTCAGTTATTCCTCCCCATTTTATTGCAGCTGTCCATCTTTGTCCATATCTATCTGATGTTTTGAATTCACAGAAATTAGTAAGTAATGTGACATTCATATATCTATTTTTAAAGTCAAAGAATAATGGCATATCAGTACTTCTTAGATAAAATTCAACTGGTATTTTATGCTGCATTACTTTATCATCAGAATACTTAGGATGATTATCTTTCACTGGAGTCTGAAGAAATTGATAAACAACATGTGATGTTTTAGTTAATGTAGTTTCTTTATTAATTCTAACTAACTCTAAACCATAATCATCTAAAATTTTACGTAATTCTAGAATAAATTGATCTTGATAATCTACAGCTCTTATAACATAATCATTATATTTCCTTCTTAATGTAAATATTGTTTCAGATTCAGATTCAAGTGTAACATCATCTGAACTAATTATAATTTTAGGAAAATTTCTTATCTCATAACAGCTTGGTCTAGGTCCAATAGGTTGAAGATATATAAGATTTCCAGAGTAAAACAAGAAATTTATAAACTCAGGATTTTTATAATCTCCTTCCGAAACTACTATTGTTGTATAATTATAGTTTTGGATAACTCTAGATTCTGAGTCATTTACAATAACTATATTAATAGTATGTGGATCATAAGTTAATTTTCTTAACTTAAGTCCATTTAATGTAACATAAGTATTTTTAAATAATTTAGGAAGTCCTGTAGGGAGCATGTCAATTCTTTTCTCAGTACATGGTATTCCTAAAAGATCTGATAAACTTCCAGAAGTACTTCCTGGAGAATAAGTTAGAGTGAGAGTAGATCTTGAAGTATCCTCTACTATAGAGCTTATTTGTCCTTCTTTTACTTGAAAATACCTACATTTATTAGAAGAGAGTTTAAGACCTCTGTAAATTACATCACTCATAAAACTTATTTTAATATTTTAAAATTAATTTTCAGGGATTAACTTCTTCTTTAACTATTAGCTTTATTTTCTGCTGCTAAGAATGTACCAGCACCTAATGCAGCAGTACCAGCAGCAGCAACACCTAACCCTTTACCTAGTCCAATAGAACCTCTTCCCATAGTAGAAGCTAAATTCTTAAAACCTTTGGCATTTTCTCCTGCTTTAAAAGCTCCTTTTGCTGCAGTCCAATTTGCCGCTGTTTTGGCGAATGGAGAAAATAATCCAAAATTTTTTCTTTTAAGCTTATAAGTTGCCATAATTATTTCATAATTTTTCCAAGTGCCTGCATACCTTTTTGATCAGCTTTTGCATTAAAAGCTTGTTTTGTCATCTGAGATCCTGTTTTCTTTAAAAGTGCATTATCAATTTGTTTAGCTCGTGCAACTCCAAAATCCTTAGCTCCAGACATCATCATTCTATCTCCAACTTTTCCTCCAACAGCTTTACCAGCTTTCATTAGTCCAGTATTAGTTTTAGCCATTATGTTAGCACCAAATGCACCTTTTTTAGCCCCAAGAATGGCTGCACCTGCTGCGAGGCCACCTAAAGCTAATTTTTTCCCAGTACTCATTCCGCCTTTATCATCAGAATATAATTTTCTCTTTAATCTAAATGTACTTGCCATAATTGTAAAAATTAAAAAGAGAAGGAACCTTAAGTCTATAAGACCTAGGGAATCCCTCTCTTTGTTTAAAATCATTTTATTCTTTAGGGATCTGAGAGTTTAACGATCCAAATGATTTTTATGGTTTAATTAGATACCGAATTTGAAAGTAACCTTCTGTACCAATTCAGGAGCCATATACTTAGTACCTTCCTGATAGTAGATACCAGAAGCCATCTGAGTTGGGTTATTGTAGTTACCAATAGTCGGAGTATCAGTCAAAGGCATATAGATACCACGTGCAAGCGGAGCCATCTGACCATCTTTTGTTTTGTGAATTGCATAGAAAGTACCTTCACCCGGAGCTTCAGCAATATCAGTAGAACGAAGTACAGGAATACCATTATACCAACCCAACAGATCATTGATATAAGTCATCTTAGTATTACGTTCCCATTTACCAATCATTCCACCCTTCTGGAATTGATTAGATGCCATATTACCAGCTACATAGGCAGTAACATCAACACCCTTAACAGCTTTAGTTGCCAATGCACTTTCAACATTAATCAAGTAAGCATCGAACAAGTCAACTCTAGAACGATAATCCATGAACTGACCAGTCATAGCACCCTGAGTCAAATCCAAGTCAGCCATAACGTTACCATTATAACCTTCTTCCAAAGTAGAAACCAATTTATAGTTAATTACCTTAGTATACAATTCACGAAGCTTAGTGAACAAGAAAGTAGCCATATCAGAACCAGTTGCTTTCTTCATAGCACCTAAAGCAGCAATGTTATATTCAGCTACCAACATATCAGGTACAGTAGCCAAACCAAGCTGTTGCATCTTAGCGATAAATCTCTTATCATTAGCATGTGCATTAGAAGCACCAATAGTATTACAAGGAGTACCAGTAACATCTTCCTTACCTACAATAGTGATAGTTTCTGTAGCAGCATCACCAGCCAAAGCAGTAGCCAAAGTAAATTCTACACGACCATTCAAATAGTTGATAGTACCGTTAGAAATCTTACCAGCAACAGCCATGAAAGCACCCTGACCATTATCGATCAATTCGAATTTTTCAGTTGCAGTAGCAATCTTAACACGTACTGTACCAGGGATAATCTTACGACCAATCAAAGAAGAGTAGTCAGCATTAGTAGTCGGAGTAATATTCAAAGTAAAGTTACCCATAGCTTGAATATCCTGATAGTTATCCGGACCTAAGTTAGGAATAACAGAACGCATATCAGTTACACCCAAAACGTCGAACCAATAGAACAAACCATTAGGCTGATCAAAGTCACGTTCGATAGACATATAACCTGCGAATGAGCTTACATAAGAAGCTACAGAAGCATTGAAATACTGAGTAGACAGCAACGGAGTTTCTGCATAACCAGAGAAAGTCTTCTGCAGCAAATTACCTGCATTACCTAGACCAAACAAATCTTTCATTTCATCGTTACGAGAGAACATCTTAGCATATTCACGAGAACGAAGGTTAGCATCTTCTGCTGATACTGAGCTATTAATAAGAGCCTCCATCATTGAAGGAGTCTGCATCATTTGCAAATACTGTGTATTCATAATGTATATAATGTTTTTATTATTTTTAGTTTATGTAAAATGGTTTTTGAGGATAACCATAAACCTATCTATTTATATTTAATTACTTACGAAAACTATTTCCAGTCAACCATGATACTAGAGTATCATTTGTATCACTGAATTTCTTTTCTGAGAACTGAGCTTCCTGAAGATCTTGTTCTTGAGCCTGTGCAGGAGCTTGTTTTGCTTCCATAATTTGCTGAGCTGCTTCTTCTGCTACTGCTTGGATACTTTGAACTGCCTGAAGTGCTTTATCTTCAATAGCTTCAACACTAGTAGCACCACCTTGTGCAGGAGCAACACCTGCCGGAACTGCTACTTCCTGAGGAGCTACAGCATTAGGATCAGCTAAAGGAATTACAGGAGTATTAGGATCTACTTCTCCAGCAGGAACAGGAACTGCACCTACAACATCTGAGAAGAATTTATTAAGAATAGGATCTTCATAATCTCCTGAGAATTTCTTTTCTTCTTTATCAATAGAATGTTCTTCAAGTTTGTCAGCTTCTTCTTCTGATAATGGATGACATTCAATATCATCTTCACTCATAGTAGCCTTAGTAAATTCACCATTTTCCTTATCTTCTATAATTGCTTCTGTAGCTGAAATTGGAGTAATGATTTCTTTATCTGTTTCTACTTTCTTACCAGTTTCAATAGCTTTTTCTACTGGACAATGACCATCTTCTTCAGAGAATAGACGAACCATATATTCAGTAAATTCCTCACCTTCAGAGAAGAATTTAGTTTCTGCCTCATTACAGTAGATATCTTCAGAAAATTCTTTTTCTTCATGATTTTCAACTTTATCTTCTACTGCAATACTGTTTGTTAGATTATCGGCTTCTGCTTCTGAGATAGGATTAACATCAAGAACTTCTTCATCCATCTCAGCTTTAGTAAATTCGCCATTTTCTTTATCCTGTATAACTGCAGTCTTAGAATCGATAGGCGTAATAATTTCTTTATCTGTTTCTACTTGTTCGCCAGTTTGGATTGCGCTTTCAATTTCAGCAGAATCAGCTTCTTCAGAGAACAAACGAATCATATACTGAGTAAGTTCTTCATTTTCTGAGAAAAATTTAGTTTCTGCTTCGTCACACCAAACATCAGAGAATTCTTTTTCTTCTTCCTCATCTTCGTCTTCCTCTTCTTCAGAAACAACGATATGATCTGTCAACTCTTCTGCTTGATCTTCGCTTATCTTTTCAAGCTCCATTTCTTCACCTTCTAAACTAACTTTAGTAAATTCATCTTTATTTTTATCCTGTATAACTGCAGTCTTAGAATCGATAGGTGTAATAACTTCAGAATCTGTTTCAATCTCATCACCATTTTCAATAGCATCTTCAATAGCATCCTGAGTTGCACTAATACTATCTACAGATTCAGAGAAGAAACGACACATAAAGTCTGTATTATCAGCTTGGAATTCAGTTAAGTAAATAGTATGATCTGAAAATTCTGCTTGTTCAGGTTCTCCAAGTTGTTCATCTTCAACTACACCAAGACCATTCAAGAGATCGATAGCATATTCACGAGCGTCTTCGGGGTTATCAAAAATTCTAACTCCTGCTACTCCTTTTTCTGTTAAACTCTGAACTAATTCTTGAGCTGATGCTTCGTCATACTCTGGAGCATCTACAATAACATGATTTACTGGATCTACTCCTACTACAAACAACGGATCAAACTGTTCTGCTTCACTAAAATTCTTAGATTCTAGCTCAGTAACATCCATATCTTCACCATTAAACTCTACCTTTGCTTGATCACCTGTAGATTCTGATGTAACAACTACTTCATTTTCACCAGTTTTCTCTACTTTAAGATCACCTACTTTAGCTGTTTCTTCTGATTCAATAACTTCTGAGAATAATCTTTCACAAAATTCTTGATCTGAGAAAATTCTAAGAACTACGCTATTATCAGTACTTACAGAGAATTCTTTTTCTTCGCATTCTTCTACAGCTTCAGGACCTTCTTGTGCAGTAATTTCTACACTTTCTTCATGACCAGCTGCTGGATTTAAACCACCATCAGGAAGATTTGGTGCAATAACAGCACTACCATCCATATGATTTTCAACTTCCTCGTCAGCTGCACCTACCTGATTACCCGGAGTTACTCCATCCCCTTCCGGATGAAGATATCCCTCGATTTGTTCAGATTGTTCAGCTGGATACATATCATAAGTATCATCCTCATCAGAAGCCTTTTCAACGATAGTAACTTCGCCATTTTCCTTGTCTGTTACTGAAACTTTACCGTCACCGATATTTTCATATTTTACTTCTTCAGTATCAACAGAGCCATTAGCCTTAGCATCTTCAATATCTTTGGCTACTTGCTTTGCTAATTCTTCATCCTTATCCTCTACAGCTGAGAATAGGACTTCCATAAATCTTGTATTTTTCATACTGAGTTTTATAAATATTTTATTTCATTATATCAACTTGATTTCCTTGAATTTTGATTACTCCACGATCAATTAATATATCTATTATATTATCTGGAGCATCATCATATCTCTCTTCTAGGATCTTTGTAAATTCTTTAATTCCCATTGCAGAATTACCAAACTCTATCTTTAAGTCTCCAATAATTCCAGAATCTTTAATCCAATCCTCTACTTCTTCAGTGCTAGAGAACTCAACTTCTTTCATTTCTTCAAGTGGAAGAGAATGAGCTTTTTTAATTAGCATTATACCTTTCGGTCCTAAAGATCCTTTAGATTCTAACATATTAATTATGTCTTCCTTAGGTCCTTCTATTGGGTCTAAATCCAAAATCTTAGTCACTGATACGATTAACTTAGAGAATAATTTAGATTGTAAGAATGCAGTTTCAGGAATAGTAACTTTATTATCTTCATCAGTACTAGCAAAACCTTTTTCAACTAAATCTTCGGCGGAAATACCAAATGCCTTAACAACTTCTGATTCATTTAAAGTTTTGCCAGAAAATTCTTTTAATTTTACCTCAAATTCGTTCGACGGTTCTGAAAATTCTTTTTGTACAGCGGCATTATTATCTCCGCCGAATAACGAACGTCTTGAGAATCCTTTTTCTACTTCTTCAATTTTTGATACTTCGACTTGTACAGCTTCAGGAGTATTTTCAGGACTTGGTGTAACTTCTAAAACATTAAATCTATTTACAGCTCCACATTTAGGACATAAGAAGTTAGTTGTAGTGGCTAAAGTATCCATAATATAACCACAATCTCTACACTGAATTTTCTTATATTCTGCCTGAGTTACTCCACCTGAAAATAACTTGCGCCGTGGAGAAATCGAAGAAGAGAATAATTTACGTCTTTCTACTTTCATAATCTTTTAACTGTTTTCTTCAGGGTTTTCTTCTTCTACTGGCTCTTCTTTCTTCGTACCATTCTTCGGCGCGAATATTTCCTCTAACATTGCATTAACAAAGTCAGAATAAGCAGCTTGAATTTTTTGATATCTTGCCTTAGATATTGCATTAGTTTTAGATACCTCAGACATAGCCATCTTATATGGTAAGAACAATTTTTGTACACTTATCAATGTATTTATAAAATTTATTTATAATTTAGACTATATCTTCTGTCTATTTTGACAGTTTATATACATAGTCGTTGAACAAATCACTTCTTTAGATTTATCTAAGTATGATTTGATGCTGATTTATCTCATTTAGATATTTCCAGCAATTCATATAAAAAACGCATATTATTTACGTACATTCTTACCTAAACTAGAAGCACCAAGTAATGTTCCTGGATTTTTTCCATTCATGATTTCTGGTGTAATCGACTTCATAATATCCAAAAGATCTGTAGTAAACAAAGACTTCATGATTTTAAGTGTTTCTGGATCTATTTTCTCTGGGCCGCCTTGCTGTTTTAGAAGTTGTTTGTAAGATAGAATCAATACACGAAATCTTTGACGAGTTGAATACTTTGATTCACGAATTCTATCTCTTAATGCAATTACTGAGAAATCTTTTTGAACAGGTTCTTTTGGCATCTTACTAATGGATTCTAAAACTTCTTCTACCATTCCATCTGCGGAGAAAACTTTTGCTTTTAACTTTGTAAATTTTCCATCAATCTTGGATGATTTTAACATATCTCCACATCCAAGAGAATTTAAATCAGAGAAAGCTTTTACTTTAAGTCCTTTAAATTCAAAATCCTTTGGAGTATATTCTATATCCGAAAAGTTTTTTTCTTCCCCATCAGATATTAGATTTCCTTCATCATCCCAAGTCTGTACTACTTGAGCTTGTTTCCAAGAAGGGTTCAAAGTAACATCTAATCCCTTGATACTTACTAATTTACGTAATGTATCTACTCCAGAAGTAGATGAATCCCAATATCCCAATTATTTAACTAATTTATAATTAATTGTAGACTATATTATCTAAGAAAATTTCTTAGTGTTTACTCTAGTCGTTGAGAAACTATTTTTATTAATAGTTTTTGCTGATTTAATTTATTATTTTTCCAGCAATTAAAAACATTTTCATGAATTAACTTTGAATTCATGCCTCAGATATTGTTTAAGGATAACTGCACTTACTCCAGGACGAACTCCGGCCTTTAATAAGTACTTTAATCTTTTTATGTTTTGTGCAGCCTCATCATCTGCTAAGGCTTCATCAAATAACTCTATTTCAGCATAACACCAAGAATCAGGCATAAGCTCTAATTTTGTTACATAAAATACAGGAGCAGCAGCCTCTGTACAAAGTAACATCATATCATCTTTACCCACAGTCTTAGATAATGCTGTTCCTGAGTTTTTTGCATTAGCCAAATTTCTTGCTCTGTGAGTTAAACCTCCCAACATATTCTTCGATTCAATAGAGCTTTTATAAGCATCACTATTGAGATAATCTTGAAGAACTTGTGCTGGAATATGACTCCCATCACTTGCTAAAATTTGGCTGCTTGTTGAAAATAATTTAACTCTACAGCGCATAATTAATTTTTTTTATTTATATTTTATATAAACTTTTATAATCTATTAATGTATTTGGATCTATTCCATATTTTATTGTTTTATTTAAAAAATCAGATACTTTTTCATATGTATTTAATATATACGGAACTTCTAAAAGAATAATATCTCCATTACTATTTTTACAATAATCTCTAACGTCTGTATCTCGTTGAAACTGTTTGATAAAATCATCTTCTACCCAATTATAAAAATTTTTAAATTTATTGTAGTGTTGTTCTCCGTGATATTCAATCCAGTAAGTTTGATTATTTACTACTATAGAGAAATCTATTCGAACAGATTTAGTTTTATCTTTTCTAATATTATTTACAACTACTTCATCTAAATAACTTATTTGAAAATTTTTTAACCAGGTTATAATTAATAATTCTCCAGTAGATTTATTGATTATAGGATTTCCCATTTTTCTATGTATATGATCTACTGGGGACATTTTAAATACATCTCCAGTACAATTATCTAAAATAGTTATTGGAGTTACGTAATTGATATAATCATCTAAATATGTATATCTATCTCCATGTACTTTTCTTGCTTCTACCAAAAATTGACTATCTGTCTTTTTATGTTTAATAGCTCTTTTATAAGCTCCTAATATAAAATTATCTTTCTTTTCTACAATAAAATGTAAAAAATTAGTTTCCCAATTTCCTATTGTATCTCCAGTAAAAGGATTTATTTCATTTACAAATACAGAAAACTTACTAGTTTTATTTTTAATAAATTCACATGTATTCGTAAAATCATATTCATATTTATATTCTGAATATTCCCTTGATAAATTAAACTGTTCAATTAAATCACTTTTTATCATGAGAAAATCACAAACATAATTAGGATCTTCTCTTAATCTATTCTTTATGTATTCAGTAGTATGAAAATACTTATCTGAATAATAGTACTCTATTTTCTTATCTATCCAATATTCAGTATATAATTTACTTATTGGCAGTTTTAAAATCCATCTACACTCCCATTCTAGAAAATTAATCCCTAATCTATTTTCAATAGAGTGTTTTAATTTTGAAAAATTATTATACCAAATTCCTAGTTCAGGAACATAAAATAATTTAACTAACTTATTTCCTTCTTTTATTGTTAATACTATCTTATAATTTTCTGATAATTCTATTGGAACTGGTAAAAATTTATTATCAATTGACTCATTAGTTATCACATTATCTACATATTCAAATGAATCTATCCGTTCTACAATAAATTCATTCCCTCTCTTAGGTCTATTAATTTTATAAAGTTTTACTAAATTTTGTATAGTATTAGCAGAAACTTTATAAATATTTCCGATTTCTTTATAGGTTAAATGTTTTTTGATAAGATTTTCAATATCTTCTTTGCTAATATTTCTATCAACTAAAGATATATTTTTCTTTTCATATTCAATGCCTAATCTTTTTATTCTAAGTCTAGTTGCACCTTCTGTTAAGTTATATAATTTAGAAATTTCAGAAATAGTTAGTTTTTTATCAAAAAGAAGTATTTCTATATCTTCTTTAGATATTATAGTTTTTCTTTCTGAGATATCAATTCCAAATCTTTTTATAGCTTTATGAACAGCACTTTCACTTGTAATTCCATAATGATTAGCTATCTCTTTATATGTTAGTTTCTTATCAAATAATAAATACTCCAGTTCTTCTTTGTTCCAATCAATCTTTCTTTTCATTTATTCTACTTATAGCTTCCCAAGATATCAAACTTTAAATTTATTTAATTTTCATTAGTGGAAGAGTAACTCGCGACTTTTACTCTTCCTTAGTGATTTTGAATAAATGAAAATTAAATATAAATTCCACGATATCTCATCGTCTATTTATCTAGGTCGAGATGACACGGCTCAAACGTGCGACTTCTTGGTCCCAAACCAAGCGTTCTATCTACTGAACTACATCTCGAATCTATTCTATTTATTCTTCTTTCTTTTTTCATTCCATTTTCGAATAGCTATTTTCCCTGATACATATGCACCACCAATAGGAAGTGCTGCAATAGTTCCTGCGATAGCTGCTTGTTTTGTTTTTCCAGCTTTTGCAAGTTTGGCAGCAACAACTCCAGGAACAATATCAGATGTTCCAAGAATTATAGCTTCATCTGGGTGTTTCTTTACATACTCCACCACCTTCTTACCAGTTTCTTTAGGATGAGTTACTGTATGTTCAATAGATTTTCCTATTTCTTTAACTTTATCAGTAACTTTACTAAATCTTTTAACTCTCAACATAGTTTTTATTAGTTATTATTATTTTCTTTCGTTGAACTATCCTGACTCGAACAGGAAATCCCAGAACCAAAATCTGGTGTATTGCCAATTATACTATAGTTCAATCATTTCTCCATAAAATATATTTTTGGAGTTTCTGATATAATTTCAAATCCAAGTTTCTTATATAAATTTATCGCATTTATATTTTTCTTTGATACTGTAAGTTTATTAGCCCCAGAAGAATTTATCAAATCAGTTGCTATTCCTTTTCCTCTATACCCCGGAGAAACTTCTAGAGCAATAATAGTATCTTCTTCGCACGCTATATATCCCACCAACTCATCTTTGGCTGGGTTTATTAATAATTTTCCAGCCGTTTTTCCTGGTGTATTTCTTGCGTGCTTTAACATATTCTCCTGTGACTTATATTTTTCTATATTTTCTTTGGTCCAGGGAAGTTCTTTATATTTTTGTTTTCGTAGTATTATCATAAGCTCTAAAAACCTTATATGTGTAATAATAAATATAGAAAATTATGAAAAATTTAAAAGTAGGAGATAAAGTTAAATCTCGTAAAACAGGATTTTATGGAGTAGTAACTGATGTAGATATTACTCCTAATAAATTATTTGTTAAAGTTAAATTAATGTTAAACGATAGAGAAGTAGAAATTCCAAAAAGCGTTCTGGATTATGTTACTCCAGAAGAATGGGAATTTGTAAAACGTATGGAAGAAAGAGATTGAAATATATCTCTTTTCTTTTTTTTCTGTTCCTAGGACTTGATCGAACAATAGACCACTTTCCTCTGGCCATCCTAGGAATTGATTATATATTATGGAAAAAGAATCTTAAAATATATTTTCCAACATGTTTTGAAGTTCTTTTTGTGACTCTTCTCTTGGATCCGCTGTTATTTTAGTAAGAGATTCGAGTTGTTTAGCTATTCCTGAAGAATATCCCATCTCTTCTCCTTCATCAATAGATAATTTTAAAGAATAAACACTAGAAGCTAAAGCATCCCATAAATCCTTGCTTCCTGGCTTAGAACCATCAGGATTATCAAATAATGGAGATATTGATGCTTTTTTAGGATGATCTACTTTACGTTTTGGACCAACATATCTTAAATCATATGCCTCTCTTTGTAATCTTTTATATTCAGGAATTTCAAGAAGTTCATTGTTTATTATATACTTCAAATAAAGAGCCGGTTCACAAGGAGTATTATCTGTAGAAATTCTCCCATTATTTCTAATTCCTTCTCTTTCACAATATTGAAGTATTTGTTTAGAAAAAGCTTGGTCAGCACTAACTATAATATTAAATTTCTTGTTAAGATCTTCTATAAACTGCTCTATGTGAAATAAACTCGTCTCTTGTCCTTCTAACCTAGATACACCTAAAACAAAATGACACTTAATTTTAGGAACTAAAGTACCATTTATATTTTCCCAATGATCAAAACTAACTGCTGCTATTCCAGTTGTATCATCTACTACACCTAAGTCAAGACCTAGCCATATAGGAGTACCTCTTGGAATAAGATTAATCATTTTTTCTACATGATTAATAATCCTATCTTCTTTATCATAAAAATCAACTGTAATAATTTCAGGAATTCTATTCTTTATTGTTGAACATTTAGATAAGTGTTCTATAGTACCTCCAAAAAAACTATCTGATGATCCTGTATTAATACCAGATTTATCTTGAAGAGCTTTAATCAAATCAGATTTAAATTCTCCAAATAATTGAATAGGTACATGTTCCACTCTATCAGGGTCTTGATCATCTTCTAATTTATAGTTCTCTTCTTTATCATTTTTATTTAATATTCTTGGAGGATATTTACCATCTCCAGTATAAACTGAGAAAGTTATTCCCCTTGAACGTTCGTACAGATTTTTTCTAACTTCATAATGAGAAGGTCTACAATCCCAAGTAAATTGAGGTTCTGCATTCTCAAGAAATATTTCAGTTGGACCACCTGCACCTCTACTAGAACTATCAATTATTAGATTTCCGGCTAATGTTAAACTTTCTTTTACATCAAAACGAGATGTAATACGAATATACGTACTATTTACACGTTCCATGGCTTTTTCTTCGTTAGGCCAAAAATTGACCTCAGACATGATTGCAAAAATCAAGTCAGTTCCTAGTCCACCTGCCAATCTATTTCTATAATACTCTATTATAGTTTAGAATATAAATTTAACTTATATAATTATATAAGTTAGTAAGTCTTTATTCGTTACATCAAAGATTACTTAGATTTATCTAAGATCCTTGACTCGGTATTGGGATTATCCTTTCACCGAATTTACTTACTTTATTACCATATAATTTCTTAATATGGAGGGCAACTTTTTATACTACATTACCCCTAGGACCAGAAGTTAATATTCTTATATTATGTCTGTGTGGTAAATTTCTAAAAAATGGACTCTGCTTTAATACATCATCTAGCATCCATCTTCGAAATTCAGCATTTGCTACATCTTCATCTCTATGAAAGATGATAAAACTAAGTGGTTTTTTACCTAATTTAAATGTTCTCCACGGATTAGCCATACAACTTAACCTAGCTAGTGTATTTGTCATAGCTAATTTAGATACCGTAGACTTACCTATACCAATAGCTCCTGACAAACAGAGTAATGGTTTTGCTGTTGTAACTTCATTTGGAAAAATTCTCTTCAATCCATCTTTCCAAAAAGGAAATATTACATCTCCATGATCAAAAAATTCCTGACTACCTAAATAATAATCATCAGAATATAATCTTTCTATCGTTGGAGGTCTGTGTGTAAATCCTTTGAGACGAAGAAATACCATTATCTTTTCATCTTCTGTTAATGATGTGTATTGATCCCTAAGATCTACTTTTGCTAAATCTTTTTCTATATTTTTAGTGGGATCAAAATGGTCTGTGAAATTAATCATAATTTTGATCCTTTCTCTTTTTATAATTTCTCAAAACCAGGAATATATAACCCATTATTTTCCCACCTAGCTTGTCCATTAGTTTTTACACGTTTAACCCACTCATTTTGTCCAGGTGCAGTAGGTGTTACTTCCAAAGATCTTGTTTTATGAGAATTATACCGTTTTAAATTCATTCTTTTAGCATCTAAACTACTAATTGAAGAATTTCCTCCTTTATTACTACTGCTGCTATTAATAACTTTCGGTTTCTGTAATTGATTAGGATTCCCAAATAAATCTCCTACAAACTCAACTTTCTTTCCTTTAGGACGTCTTTTAGTAAAATAACTTTTAGTTACATATCCATTACCATTAGGAGATATAAAAGAATTTTGAGCATCTTTAGTTACAGAGTGTAAATCTAATGCTGCATTCTTTGCTTGTGTTGCTATTTTAGAATTAGATAGTCCGGTAGCTTTTCTAGTAGTAGTTGTTATTATATTTTTCAATGGAGTTAAACTTGTTACATTAGTAATATTTGCAAACAATTTAAGTTTCATTCTAGTAAGACCTCCCCAATAAAAATCTTCTTCTGGGGTTGTCAAGACTCCATCATCCTTAAATCCAAGCTTCTCATAAATATGTCTAGCATCAGGAGATCTACCAGGCACTTCAAGAGTAACATATTTATAACCTTGAGACTTAGCAAATCTAATCAACTCTGTTAGAATAGCCTGAGAATATCCTTTACCTCTATAATCTTCATAAGTTTCAATCCACATTATATTTAATTCTTCTTTGGACTTTTCTATAAGATTTAATTCTGCTACTTTCTCAGAACCTAAGTAAATATCAAATGACGGTCTCTTATTACTCCATTCTCTAAGTCTCTTAATAAATTTTCCAAGAATATCTACAAAAGATTTAAATCTATTTATTGTGAGAGATTCTCCTGTTTTCTTACTTACAATTTTTATAGAATCTTGTAGAGTATCTAATTTACTAAATCTTTTTACTTTCATATTTATAATTTTATTTTATGTTGTGTGAGAGAGATTCGAACTCCCGAAAGCAAAGCTAATAGATTTACAGTCTATCCTCGTTAACCACTTGAGTATCACACAAACTTATTATTAATTAACTGGATAATAAAGATTTCGCTACATCAAATAAAATATAATCTTTCCAAAAGAATAAATCTGATTCATCTTTTTCTTTTCCAAAATGAATACGCACCTTATATTTACCTTCAAGTATACTAAAGGGAACTAATAGTATAATATCAAGTACATAATTATACAAGGCAAAGAAATCTACTTCACCTTTTTTATATAATCCAGATTTATTTTGAAGATTGTACGATAATGCTCCATCTTTATCAATATAGCCAGCAGTAGATTTAACCTGAATTTTATAAAGTATTCCTCCTATATCTGCAATTACATCATATCTATCTACTCCACAAGGTTTAGATGACATAATTCCAACTCTTGCTAATTGAAACATTGTCGCACATTCACCTACATATCCTAATAAATCTGAAGTTAATTTTCCATCAAATCTAGACAATTCAGTGGTACATTCCTTAGGAGGAGCTATCTTTACAGACTCTTCTACTTTTTCTTCTTTAGTAGATTTATCTTCTGGTTTTTTACCTTTGCTGAAACTAAGTGAATATTTCTTTGCACAATCTGAACAACAAAATCTTCCAGAACCAAAAGAACCATCATGCTCTTTACCACAATATTCACATTTTCTTAGTTTCTTTCTATCTGATACTTTTATCCCGTATCTATTTGCTGCTTTACGTATAGCTTCTCCAGTGCACCCATTAGCATATATAGCTGCAACTTCTTTATAAGATTTTCCTTCATGGATTAATAATCTTATTAATTCTTCTCTGTCATATTTTTCTTTTCCCATAATTAATTGTTTTTTTATTTTTCTTATCTTTAAAAACTTATATAGCTCTCCGTGGTAATTACGATATACCGACTTTCTGGTTAACAGCCAGACGCTCTGCCTCTGAGCTAACGGAGAATATAGTTCTAATACTATTAAGATTTAAAATTCTTACCTAATATTAAAACTATAAATTTAATTTATTTCTTATTTTTATAGTATTTGTTTCTATAAGATCTATCACTATTTTTATTCTTAGACTTATAAGTATCTAATTGAGAATCACAATTAGGACATATTAATCTAAGATTCTCTCTACAATTGTTATTTGCATGTCCATCTACATGATCTAGTATGAATGTAATGGGTTTATCATTCCAAGAGTCTTCCATTCCACATATAGCACATTTATGATCTTGTTCTTCTAAAATATGTTTTCTAACCCATCTCATATTTTCTTGACCTTGATAGGGCTCTGGATCCCTTAAATAGTCTTCATATTTTTTATGAGACTTATCATTAATACAACAATCATTACAACAATATTTTTGTGTTTTTTGCTTTGGAGTAAATTCTTTACCACAATTTTTACAAATAAATTTTTCCTTTTTAGAAATTCCTTTATTAAAAGTTTCACTAGAATTTATATCTCTTTTCTTAGGAAGCTCTATACCTAACTTTTTGGCTCTCTTTTTAATAGCACCTCCTGAGACTTCATACATTCTACCTATCTCTTCATAAGATAGCTTTTCTTCAAAGATTAACTTTTTTAATTCTTCCTTTGTTACATTACTTAACTTACCTTCGTTCATTTTGTGAATTCTAGGTTACATCCAATGAATCATAAACAACATCTTATTAATTCTCAGATTTTTATTAAGAGTAGGATCCCCGTCGAGACCCTAACTCATGTTTTCACAAAATGAATTAATAAGGAATCGATTCACATCGTTAACCTATCGTTCCTATACTACAATTGAATGTAAAATCTCATATTTCAAGATTAGTATAGGAAAATATTTTTATTCTATTCCATGTTCTTTTTGGAATAATCTCATAAAATCTGCCACTATTTTTTTTGATTCTTCACTCTCCATTTCATGATTTCCAGTCTCTTCTGCAATTTTTTTCAACTCAAGATCAGAGCCTTTAACGATTATTTGATTTTTCATATCTTCTAATTGTTGAATAAATTGCATAATCTTTTCCACAGCAATAAATGAATCTTGTAAAGTCATTTGTGAACTATCAAAGAGTCTCATTGGATCGAGTATATAATCAATACAAAGACAAAGTTTAGAAATCATATTGAGAATTAGAATAGGTCTTATACTCTGAAATACCTCAGAAACATATAATTCTAATATATGTCTAGACTTTGGATCTGCCACATTAACTAAAGTATTTGAGAGGCTTCCGAAATCAACATGAAGATCTATATTATATTCTTTATTATAACTAGTAAAGACTTCATTCAATTTATGAGTTAATTCTAGTGCTTTTTGTTCTTTTTGATTACTCGCAATAGCACTAGCATCCATAATAATATTGCGAGCCGTTTTAGGGAGTACTGGAGCTGACCCTATAATATTTTTTAGGTTTTTAGATACATCCTCTTCCGGCTGCAAAATCTCATAATCTCCCGGGTCATCAACAGCTCTCCCTTCTTTCCCTAAAATTTGTTTCTTAAATTCAGGGTCACTAAATGGGTTAACTGTTCCTATCATACATTTATTATTTTATAGTTCTCGCGCTTTACAACTATCAACCGTTTACTTTTTGCACCTAGTGCGATTAATCTTCGGTTGTAAAAATCTAGCGCGTTTGTTCTATAGAGGAGATTGATTACACTACCTCTATAGATTATTTCTTTTACTTCTTAGATCTCCATTTTTTAGCAAATTCTTCTTTTGTCATTTTTCCATCTGCTACTTTTACTCGATCTACTGCTAATTTTGTTTTAGTATCAAGACTACCACTATGTTTTCTAGCAAGCTTATTAAGTGCAACACCTGCTCTAGTACCAGCATAAGATCCTGCTGCACCTGAAACAGCGCCAATTCCGGCTCCAATAGCTGCACCCTTTTTACCACCAGCTACAGCACCTAATATACCGCCACCTATACCACTACCAATTGCTGCATACTTAGCTGCCTGTTTTCCGTATTTATGAGATTTTCCATCTTCATAAGCTTCAACAAATGCTTCGCGATCCTTCTTAGTAGTCAGAGCTTTATTCAACTTAATATTAATCTTATCACTAGTTGTAAGTTTTGGCTCATCATCTTCCTCTTTTTTTTTATCAGAGAAATCCTTTTCTTCCAAACTTTCTGCATCTTCTGCAACACTAAAGGTTCTCTCTTCCTCATTTTCCAGTGTTACATCAGTAGTAGAGAAGTATCTCTCTTCTCCTGTCTCATCTTGTAGTAATGAGAATACTTTACGTCTAATATACATACTTAATTACTGTTTTTATTTGATTTATATTTAAAATATTTTTTAAGAGGTTTTATTACCTTCTTAATTCTATCACTCTTTCGTTTAGTTACCCCAAGTTTATCTGTTTCTTCTAAGGTATCTACACTAGAATCAAGAGGATCAAGAATATATCTTGTAATTACCTGACTTGATTTTTGATAAGTTACACCTTCAGGGGCAGCTTCTGAATAACCGGAAAATCTTTTAATTTTCATTTTATATACGGTCTTAGTGGATCAAATCCTTTCTCTTCTTGTTCTTTAGAATCTTCCACTCCTTCTGTAAATGTCTTTTCTTTAATCATAATCTTACAAGTTTGTTTTCATTGATACTGTTGGCGTAGGCTTTGATTTTGTTTTGTACAATCCTATATTATTTACTTCCTGCCTACTATTCTGAGCGTCAATTTTCTTTACTTTTAATTGATTATCTTTTTGAGCTTCATCCTTTTTCTGTTCTAGTTTCTGAGTTTGATTGACTTGCTTCATTTCTTGCATTCTTTCCTCAGCTTGCATTCTCTGTCGCATTCTCTGAGTTTCTAGGATTTGACGTTGAAGTCTCATTTGTTCTATTTGCAAGTCCTTAGAAGTCATTTCTTGTTTAGCTAGACCAATTTCTGGAGACTGTTCTGGAGTGGGATCATTAGAAGCAAATAATTTACGTTTAATTATCATCTTCTTTGAATAATTTTAACTGAGTCCAAGCTGTTCTCGTTGTGCCTGAAGTTTTTGATTAAGAAATTCTATATACTGCTTAATCGTATCTTCATTTATTAGAGATTCTGTACTTGGGTCAATATCTTTAAGTAAGTTTTGAATATAACTTAAATATGATTCTGGTTCAATTAATGGAGTTGCTTGTTCTAAAGTTTGGAGTGCATTAGATAAAACTCCAGAGATACCTTGAACTAAACCACTAACTGATTCAGCTTCATTTATCTGATTGTTATACTCTACAGTTGTTTTCTGGAATATATGAATTTGAACTAAACTTGGATCTAAATCTTCATTATATATTACCTTATAAATACTACAAACAAGATTTACTATTGAATCTTTTATTCCTGAAATTAATGATGTTACTCTTGAATTAGCTCTTTCTGACTGTTGAAGTACTGCAATGATATCTCTATAATCTTTTTATTATAGTTTAGAATATAAATTCAACTTTTTATAAGTTGGTAAGTCTTTATTCGTTATACCTTAATTAGATTAATCTAAGGCTTGGTATTACTAGTATTAATAGTTTCACCAAATTTACTTACTAATAATCTAAAGAATTGCTTCTCTAGACGGCCAATTTATTAACCACTTACTGCCAGATGTTCCATCTAATATAGTAGATGGTAATCCAAGAGGAGAAAGAACACTATTTCTTACATAATCAAGATTCTGTATAAGATCTAAAAGTTTGTCTGTTAATTTATCAAGTGGGAGTAGTGAAGTCCTTGAGGTAATGGTACTATTATAGTCAGGAAAAACCTTAACATTTTGAGTTAATGCAGACTCAATGAACGAGGTGACATCGAACTGAGATGTGATGAATGAAGACAACTCATTCGTATTGTTTGCAAGTTTCTGTAATCGAGCGCATAATTCGTTCATTGTCTCTAGAGGGACACTTTTCGAATATTAACAATTATTTAGTTAAACTAGACTATATCTTTAAGAATTTATATATAAACTCTCTCTTTGTATCTAGTCGTTGAGAAGGTAGTTTTTACTATCTTTTGCTGATTTATCTTTACTTGATCTTCCAGCAATTTACAAAGTTCCATTAGATTTTATTTATCTAATCCGACAAATTTTAATCGGTATTTAATCCCAATAATTGAGGCGATGAAAGATCTCTTAACGAAATAAGAGATATCAAAAGCTCTTTTATAACTAATTCTTTTATCTTCAAAATACTTGAATAAAATAACGGTTCAGAAGTCATAAATGATTCTTTCCTAAGAACTTTATTTCTATTTTCTGATCCCTTATTTCTTCCTAATTTTGGCTTTTCTGGTTTAGACTTTTCTTTCCATCCTTCTTCGAGATCATTTGTAAGTCGAAGTTTAGGATTACTTATATATATTACCTCAGTACTAGGAATTTCATATAGATTTCCATCATCTCCGATTGCTAAAAATATATCTTCTATATTTCCATCCTCGTTCTTTTTCTTCTTTATAACTACTGCATTTGGATTATTAAGTTCTTCTGTTCTAAATACAAGATGACCTTTTTCATCTCTTTGAGTTTGAAGCATACTATAATAACCTCCATAAAATACATAGTCATTTATATGGTCTCGTATATAATCAATTATTTTAATATCTTTTAAAAGAATCTCATTTAATCGAGTAGTTACAGCTTCATTATTTGTAGAATCTTCAGGATTTAATACAGAAACTATTTGTTGGGTATCTTGAGATATAAAATTAACTACATAATCTGAAAAGAAATTTGTAGCCATCTTTGTAATATCTAAAAGATAATATGACCTAAGCTCTGCCATTCTATCAAGATAACCGGATAACCTAGAAGAAGGCTGTGAATTACCAAGTAAGGGCGAATTTCTTTCATTATCTAAGAATCTTCCATTTCCAGTTCCTCCAATAACAGAATACCCTCTTCCCCCACCTTTACTAAATACATTTGAACGTACAATTTATTTTAATATATTTTATTAAATTTAGACTATATTATCTAAGTACCTACTATAGTCGTTGAACTCTATTTTTAATCGATAAATAGAGATGCTGATCTATATTTTATATTTTCCAGCATTTTAAGGTATTTTCTTAAGATTTTATTCTATCTTAAGCCTCTACTACATAATTAAAGGTATACGTGAATTTCCAAAACTAATTCCTGAAAATAACTTTTGAAATATTGTTTCTGATTTTTTCATATTTTATATAATTTTGAATAATCTATAATAGAGTTTATATCCTCTCCATTTAAAATTACTCGATTTAATAATTGTTCTACTTTTTCATAAGTGTTATATGTATACGGAATTTCTATAAGGATGATATTATTCTCTTTACAATATTTTCTAACTTCATTATCTCTATTTAATTGTTTAAGAAAACCTTCATCTGTTTTATGAAAATAATCTACTTTCTTATAATGTTGTAGTCCATTATACTCTATCCACAAACAACAATTATTATAATTAAAAACATAATCTATTCTAATGTTCCTATTATTTAATTTTATAGAATATTCCCTTGTATAATCAATTTGATTTGTTTCTAACCACTTTAATACATTTAATGCGCTTTTTCCTCCTAATTTATTACAATCAGGACATCCAGATCCATAAACATGATCATAGGCTGTTTGTTTAAAAAACTTTCCACACCTATTACAATAGATGTCTAATTTTTCATGAGATTTAATTCCCTTAAATTGATTTTCTGAAATTATTTTATCATAATTATATAAATCCCCGTGCTTCTCTTTTGCTCTTTCTAAAAAATCATTAATAGATGATTTAGGAGTTCTTCTATTAATATTATCACATTTATTACATCCTCCAAACTTACTATACAAATGATTAAATGGAGTTACTTTAAATATATTTCCACAAATATTGCACTTTAAAACTATCTCTTTATACAAATTTGTATACTCTGTCAAGTATGTAAATCTATCTTCTCCAAATTTCTCTTTAGATTTATTAATAAATTCTTGATTACTCATTTTAGTAGAATCACTGAGTTTTGTTGAGTTAGATAATTTACAATAATCATGTTTTAAAGTAATAAATTTTTCAAATGAGGTTTTATATTCTCCATAATATTTCCCAGTTTTTGGATTGATTTCTAAAACGTCAATTATCACTTTCTCAGTTCTAGAATTTATAATTTTTGGTAATTTATCAAAACTATAATTAAATTTATACTTAGATCCAATTCTAGAAATTTCGTACTGTTCAATAAAATCTTCTTTTAATATTATTGAAGATTTACATTTAAAAGAGGGATCTCTCTTTAAGTTATCTATTAAATACTCTTTAGTATATCTAAATACTATAGGATATTCTAATTTTAATTTTAAATCAATCCAGTCATCTTCTCCATAATCTACAATTGTTTTATATAACCATCTACCCTTCCAAACTATTAGATCTATTTTTCGTAATTTTAAGAATCTCAGTAAATTACATTCTAAAATCCACTTTCCTTCTTCTGGAATATAAATTAATTTACTAAATGGTTTGTTACTTGGAGAAATTTCCATTACAACCGGATAGGTGTACTTTAATGGTACAGGTAATAATTTATCATTTTTAGACATGTTATTTAATTATCACTTCGCGAGATATCAATTATTACGTAACCTTACTTAGATTTAAAGTGAGAGGATAGAGTAGCTAATTCTATCCTTTTCACTATTAACATGTCTAAATAAGTCTTTGCGATATCTCATCGTTGACTTTTGTAGTCCTAAGGAGAATCGAACTCCTCTTTCGAGAATGAAAATCTCGCGTCCTAACCGATAGACGATAGGACCACATTTTTAATAAGACTTCAAAGCCTTATATATGTTAATATAAGAATTTAATCTTCACAATCTGTGTTGATTAAATTTGCTACGCAGAGATACATGGTTCGTGAGAATAGTGTATCTCATTTTTTATCATTAAGGTATGTAGTAGAATAAATCAGTATAAGTTTTTTACTACAATAAAACTTGGAACTTATACTAATTACCTATGTAAGGTAATTTTATTATTATTATTTGTCGTAAAAGGCAGTACAGTTTGTGAAAATAAGACAGTATTATTTTTATCACTTCAAAGCCTTATATATGATTTAAAAAATTAATTCTCATTTTTTATGAGGATTAAACTTGCTACATTAATTTTTGTAGTAACTTGCCAAGAGATACATAGTTCGTGAGAATAGTGTATCTCATTTTTTATTATTAGAAATATATAATAAACTGAATATCATTCCTTACTACATCCTTAAAATGGAATAGGTATTCAATTATAGTAAAAGTAATTTAAAATTAAAGATAGTTTACTTCTTTTTCATAAATGTAGTATAAGCATTCTTACCATACTTAGACTCGTAATCCTTTACTATATTTTCAGCACGTTTCTTTGCTTTATTTCTATTATATAATCCAGATATAGTTGATCCAATCACAGCCCCTGTAGCAGCTGTTTTTAAATTACCCATTGCTAATCCAGGCAAACTCCCAACAAAACCACCAATAACTGCTCCTGCGGCTCCAATCTTATTATGAATGTTTTTATCGAATTTTGAAATTTGATATAATTTAGAATCCTGCATAAATTTATTAACACCATTCATAATAACCCATTCACCATCTTTATACAAATAAAGATAATCTCCAGATTTTGCTTTATAAAGAGTACTTCCATCTTCCAGATTGCTACCTGAGTTTGGATTTATATTGTTTTTATGCCACTCTATATCTGGTTGAGTTTGAGAAAATCTTTTAACTTTCATCATAATATTATTAAATCATCTAAAGCAAATCTTTTTATTCTTCTCTTATTTCTCCAGTCATTACATCAACACTATTACCTCCTCGCCGAACATCACCAAATATATAAACAGGACGAGTATAAGATGGATGTAATGGATGTCTGAGAACTACATTTCTAGATTTAATAATCTTTTCTGCTTTAACTAATTCTTGAAAAGCATCTTCTAGAGTCATACCTACATAAGGAGTTATAGATCTATCTTCAAGCCAGTTTTCATTGATTAGTTTAAATTCATAGGCTTCTTCCGACTCGGCCGCAACATTTACAAGAAGCGTTTTTCCAAGAGGTAATGAATAAACAATTACCATTCCAGAAACTTCAGGGATAAAATTATTATTTTCTTCAATTAGTATACCTTGCGCTTCATAGAATCTAGCGGCCGGATAAGAAGCCATAACCATAATATTTACAGCTTCAAGAGTTTTATTAAATTTCATATTTTATAATATTTATATTAAGTTCTATAGAGGAGATTGATTACACTACCTCTATAGATTATCTTTTTTATTTCTTTTTATGATCATATAACTTTTTAGCCCCGATCATCGCACCACTAGCTAAAGCAACTCCTCCAGCTATTTTACCAGCTTTTGTGTTCATTAATTTTTTAGCCCCATTCAGAATCTTCTTTGAGTCTTTTGTTGTTTTTTGAGCTACTTCTGCAACTTTTTGAGTTTTCTCAGCGGATTTCTTTACTGCCTCTGTAGAAACTTTCTTAGAACCTTTGGATGTCATCTTATCAACTACAACATCAGGCTTAGTTGACGTTGTTCTTACAGTAGTTGTTGTCTGACCACTTTTCTTAGAAGCAATCTTATGAGCAGTTACATTACCACCTTCTTTCTTAACAGTTATATCTCCTGCACCTTGATTTTTAATTTCAAGACCTCCCGGATTTGTCGCAACTGACTTTCTGGTTTTTGAGATATTCTTTACTTGTTGAGAAGCTTGATCTGCATTACGATTAGAAGATTCAACTGCTTTTTGTGCTTTCTTAGTAAGTTTCTGAGCTTCTTCCATTTTCTTCTCATCAACTAAATTAGCTGGATTAGAAACTATTTTAGCTGCTTTTTCTTGTGCCTTAGCTGCTTTATTTGCTTGCATCTCGGCATTGTGAATAGATCTAGCTAGTTTTCTATTCTGTTTTCTCTGTCTAGCACCGAATTCTCTTTGTTCTAATTCTTCTTCAGTTGGAATTGAAATACTAAAAATTCTTTCTTCAAGATTATCCAAAGTTACATCGGTCGTAGAAAAATACTTCTCTTCTCCTGTCTCACCGTCTTGTAGTAGTGAGAATACTTTTCTTCTTATGTACATAATAATTGTTTAAAGTGTTAATTATTTTACCTCCCCCCCCTTGTTTAGAGAGAATTATTAAGAGGAAAAGAGGTTATTATAGATATTAGACGTTTTTATTTTTACTACAATAATTATCTGTTTGAGCATGACAATTAGGACAAAGTATTTGAAGATTTTCTAAAGAATTATTAGTATTATCTCCATCTATATGATGAAGTTGTAATGGTGCAGGCTTTCCATTCCATTCAGTTATACCGCAACATTCACACTTTCGTTCTTTTACACCTTCATTAAATAGCTTTTTCCTTAAAGAATTAGTACATTTATATGATGAGTTTTTTACTAAAACTTCACTTAATGGAAATCCTTTATCTATTTTTCTAAATCTATCTCCTACATTCCATGCACCTCCTGTAAAATGAGATGTATCTAACTTTAAAGAATCGATTCTTTTATGAATTTCTCTATAAACGCTAGTATTAATTTTATTATTATCTATTCCAATTGATCTAGCGACTTCTGCTATTGATAAACTATCCTTTACATAATCTGAAAAAACACTATCATCTACAGAATTTATTATAATTTTAGGTTTATTCAAATTTTTTGACTCTTTTTTCTTAGGAGATTTTTTCTTAGGTGATAATCCAAAACTTTTAACTGCCCTATATATAGATGATGAAGATACTCCATAAATATTTCCAATCTCTTTATAACTCTTTCCTTCACCTAAATACTTCTCTAAATCTTTCTTATTATACTTAAAAGAGTATCCTTTATTAAAAGTTTCATTAAAATTTATATCTCTTTTCTTAGGAAGTTCTATACCTAATTTTTTAGCCTTCTTTTTAATAGCACTTCCAGAAACTTCATATCTCCTACCTATTTCTTCATAGGATAATTTTTCTCCAAAGATTAGTTTTTCTAATTCTTCTTTTGTTACATTACTTAATTTACTTTCATTCATTTATATAAAATCTAAGTTACATCCCATGAATCATAAACAACATCTTATTAATTCTATTTAAAGAGAGCCCCGTCGAGCTCTCTATATTTTATATAAATGAATTAATAAGGAATCGATTCACATCGTTAACTTATCGTACGGGAAGAGGGTCTCGAACCCTCATGCTAAATTAGCATAACTTTCTAAGAGTTACTTGTCTACCGATTCCAACATTCCCGTAAAAGCGTTAAAAACCTAACACTATAACTACTCAATTTCCTTTATTCTGAGATAAAAGTACTAGTGTAAAAATTTTCAAAATATCCGATTTTCATCGCTTCTAAAATTAATCTCTTAATGTTTATTTGCATGATAAGCGGCTAGAGCTTTTTCAGCATCTTCACGAGTATCATAGTGTGCATCCCAATATTCGGCCGGAGAAGTTTTCAGGCTAATAATTCTCCAGACACCATTTGAATCTTTTTGAACTACTCCAGATTTTCGTGCCTTCTCTGCTATAGCCTGAGGTACTTTTTCTCGGCCGGAATAATTCTTTTGCCTGAGGATAATCATAATTAATGGATGTTACCTAAAAAATCATTAAGAGTTTTTAATGCATCATTTCTAGAGTCCAAGTTAGAGTCTCCAGCTTCACGTGCTTCTGTTTCGATTGCTTCTTCAGCTGCTTCAGGAACTATTTCTACTTCTTCTACTGTTTTATCAATTTCCTGAGATGCTTTTTCATAACCTTCTTGAACTGCTGATGCTTCTTGAGCCGGTTTCTTTTCTATTTCGGCTCTTTCATGGCTATACTCTGGACTTCCAGGAGCTGCCGCAATATTCGCAATTTCTTCTTCATGCGAATAGGTTTTATTTCTAAGTATAATCATAATCTTTTTATGTATATATGGTTAATTTTTATTTTTCTTCCAACTTCCTAGTTTTATATAGGACCACCAAGAATAATGTTTTCTGGTTTTTAAGTATTCCAGGTCTTTATCATTTAAGTGTGCTTCTTCCTCAAGACTAATATCATGATAAGCATAACCAAAGCTAAATCCTGAAACTAGGAGACATAATAACCACTCCAAGAAATACCATACATAAAATCCGATATAAGCCATTTCTTTCATTTGTGCTGTATGTATTTCTTCATGATTTAAGTCTTCTGGTTTTATATTAGCATTCTTCCTTACAAATAAAATTCCAAAGATATTTACTGCTTTATAGCCTGGAAAAGGAATAATATTATTTCTTACTATTTTCATAAAACTTATATTTAGTTTTAGTTGCGCCGGATAGATTTGCACTACCGATTTCCAAGTTATGAGCATGGCGAGATGACTACTTCTCTACGGCGCGATATTATATTATGTATTATTATTTTCCACCACGACGAAGGGCATATAGGAAATTCCTATATCCCATAATTTCTATTATTTTTTTTACTTTTGTTGATCTTTCCTCTTTTCATACATCATTTCATAGTACTCTTGAGGAAAAGTTCCAGTCATACAGATATAATTTCCTGTTTTAGCAGACTGAGTAAAATACCACTTAACCGCTCTTTTAAGAGGGTTAAAGATTACTTTCTTAAAAATTGTTGTCATGATTAATTTAGTTTTTATTAGTTAAATTTAGTTGTAATTTATATTTATTTGTTTCCCCTGTGTGAATCGAACACACGTTATGGGATTAGAAATCCCAGGTTCTATCCGCTGAACTAAGGGGAAATTAACTAATAATCACTAAGTTGTTCTATAAAGCTAAACCAATAACTCTATAGATTATAATTTTATTCTTTATAATGCGGAGATGTAGAGTTCCGACCTCTAATCGTAAAACACGATCGATCTGCTTAGCAGGCAGTCCCTATTCCATTATAGGTTACTATCTCCGTTCCTATTATTTATCTTTCTTTCTAAGTTTCATTCCAGCTGCTATACCTGTTCCAATTAAACCAGCAGTCGTAGCTATTTTTCCAACTCTTCCTGTTCTTTTGGCGATATTTGCATCTTTATTAGATATTAAAGTTTTCTTAAGAGCTTTAACACCTGATTTATAGGCTTCATTATTTTTAGAGGTAGCTGCTTTATATACTTGATCTGCTTTCTTGACTTTTCTTTTGTGGAAAATTAGATCTAAAGCGCTTCCTGAATTAGTTTCACCACGAGCTACTTCTGCTTTAAAATTATTAGCTTTCCTGGTTGAATCAAGTTTCTTAATATCTTCTTTAAATGCTTTTTTTGCTTTCTTTGATTCCTGACTAGTTATATACTTCTTAGCCCCACGTTTTATTAAGTCTGTTGCTCCTACAGTTCCAGCTGTTCCGACTAGTGCAGTTCCGATAGCTTCTCCGACTTTCTTTGGAGTTTCATTGTCAGAATCAGAATATGTTTTATTTCGTAGTATTTTCATATTGATTTAATTTGTTTATAGTTTCCCAGTATTTTTCCTTGTCTTCTGAGAAATATTGTTCTTTTAATAATCTAATTGATGTAAGATTAGGGAACAGATTGTAGATATTCCCTGACTCTCTATTTAAATCCTTTGTTAATATTTCTTCAGTAAACCAAAAAACATCTTCAAAGTAATCCATCATAGTTTACCTTTCTATTAATCCAATCCGCAAGTATCTCTATAATTATTGCTGTAATGATATTCTAATTCAAACACTCCATGGATATTAACATAAGAATAGTATGTTAATAAATCTTCAGTATTCTTTTTATAAAAATTCAACCCTAGAATACCTCTTACTCTATTTCCAAAATCCAAATCTAATTCATTTAATAGAGTAGAAGATATTAGTTTTCTATTAACTCTAAATTCATTTAAAACTTTATCTCTTATTAAATTTTCTTTAATAATCTTCTCTTTTAAAGAATCTAGATCTAATATTTTTAATGTTTCAGTCAGATTATTTATATTAATAAATATCTCATTATTAAAAAAATTTTCAAATGTACTTATATTATTATATAATCTTTTTAATAAATCTATATATTCCTTCTCATCTCTTATATTAGAATTATTCTCTTTTATTCTAAGTAAAAACTCTAAATTCTCTATTTCTTCTTGCAAAGGAATAATAACTTTTTCCCTCTTCTTAAAAATATTAGAAAATAAATTATTCACGTTTTCTTTGTTTTATCAGTCTCTATTAACTTACCTTTCTTCTGATATTTCCCTAAAATTTCTTCCCAACTCCAAGAATATACTCTAGATGGAGTTTGTCTAGTTCCAGTTCTATAAGTTCCAATAAGTTTTTCTCTCCCCAAGACTTTAACTGCCGCTATAAATCTGAGCCGGAGTTCTTGTAGATACCAATATTCATCAGGGAGAACTAATACCTTCGGAGATTCTATTATTCCAGGTTTTACTAGTGAATCGGCTCTTCCCATTAGCGGCTTGTATATATAATAAGTAGCTCCTTCTATGTTCGTATCCTCTCCCGGAACTGCTGATATTCCTGAAAGTGCTGATCCTACATCTGGGTACAAATTAATTTTCGGTTTTATATATTCTCCATCTAAGTCTGGTCTTGATGATATATAGAACAGATCGGAGACACTTTTTGTTTTTCTCTTTATTATCATATGAACATAGTATTTTTACAAAGAACTAAAAAGAAGAGGTCGGAGCTAAGTCCCGGGATACAAAATTAAGTAACCTACTTAACCCATCTCCGCAGCAACTTTAGCGCCGAACCTAATCCCTGAAAACAATTATTATCTTAAAAAATATAATATCGATTTCTTAGTATAAAAGGAAGAATCTGTGTCCATTTATATGTGAGAAATAAACAAATTATTAACAACTATGAAAAAGAACTTACTTAGTAGAAAACTAATCGCTATTAGTAATATATGGATATGAAAAACAAAATTACCACGTTTGGAAAGGAGGGAAGGACACAGATTCTCCTTATATTTCATGTATAAGGCTTATATTAAATTTAACCCTCAAAAGGTGGGTTATTTTTGATGTTTTTTACTACTTTTTACCCTAAAATGAGCCAAAATAACCCACTTTTATTTTTTATCTTTAAAATTGATGAAAATTCGGTAACTTATTTATGAAGACAAAGGAGCTTCCCTTATATTACACCTCTAACCGCTACCGCTAGAGGTGTCTAAGGAAGAAACTTTGAATAAGATATATAGGAATAAACTCAGAAAATGAAGATATTTATAAAGATTTTATATTATTGATTTTCGCCTCTCCAAGGAGGCGAATCTAATCTAAATACTAAATGTATACTTTTTTATTATATATTATATTATATTACTATTTCCCAAATTGATCTGAATTTAAATCTACATTTTGCTCTTCTAATAACTTCAAACTCTAATTAATGAAAAAGGGAGACTCCTATGTCTTCACTTTTATGTAACTGGATTCTGTATTAAAAGAATTTATAATAATTAGATAATAAAAAAAATTAAAATATAATTAATATGATAAAAAAATTAAATGATTACATTGTTCCTAGAGGAATAAGATTTATATCAGAATTAGGAACAAACTTTAGATTTTATAAATTCCCAGTAAAGTGTATTATAAACAAACAATTACCTGGATGTGGATTTACTGAATATTGCTTAAGAGGACCAGAGAATGTAATACTCTGTTCTCCAAGAAAGATGTTATTAGAAAATAAAAAGGATCAACACGGTAGAGATGTTTATTTAGTAGTAAATGAATTAGAAAAGGAACTAACGGTTGATAAAGATTTAAATAAAGTAGATAAAACTAGATCTCAGGTATTTATAGATACTCTTAAAGAAGTAGTACATGGAAAAGATACAGTTTATAATAGACTAATGAATGAAATAAAAGATTATCTAAATGAAAGAAAATACCTGGGAGATAAACCTTGTAAAATTCTTG